>Ga0172371_10002073_pt1 | contig 31956 bp, 22 predicted proteins | sample Lak12m_FD_114543 | JGI IMG/M metagenome (GOLD analysis project Ga0172371, IMG submission 114543) | Freshwater microbial communities from Kabuno Bay, South-Kivu, Congo - kab_022012_12m | ecosystem: Environmental > Aquatic > Freshwater > Lake | place: Democratic Republic of the Congo: South-Kivu...
ATCGAGTTGTTCTATAATCGGCGGCGGCTGCATTCGAGCCTGGGCTATCTCAGCCCATCTGAGTACGAAGAGCTAGCAAATGCCGCCTAAAGAAAGTGTCCAGCAAATCGGGGGCAGTCCAGTTCGGGCAAGAAGGTGAAGCAGGGCTGTGGCATCGCGTGGGCGACAAAGAACGATGTCGGGTACGCGTATCTGCTCAAGGGGTACCGGAACGAGTTTTACAGGTACGATCCGGTGACCAACGAGTGGACGAATCTGCTGGATGCGCCGATCGGGACGGCGAACCACCTCAAGTACGACGCGGGCTCTTGGCTGGTGTCCAACGGTGACCACTACCTGTATGCGTTCAAGGCGAAGTACCACGAGTTCTACCTCTACGATACCGACGCCGACACCTGGAGTCATGCCAAGACACCGATGCCGGTCCCGGGCAGCCACGGAAACAAGAAGGCCAAGGACGGTTCCTGCGCGGCGTGGTTTGACGGAAGGCTCTACGCATTCAAGGGCGGCAACACGTCGGAGTTCTGGTGCTACTTCCCCGATGGCGACACGTGGCACGAGCTCAACCAGATCCCGCTGATCGGTCAAAGCGGGGAAAGGAAGAAGGTGAAGGCCGGCGCGGCTCTCGCCGCAATTCCTGGTATTGGAGTGCATGGCTTGAAGGGCAACAAGTCACTCGAGTTCTGGCTGTACGTGCCATCCCAATCCACCGAGCTTGATGCTGTCAGACACAATGCGCCGGGCGGCAACTCGGTCGCAGCCGGGGGCGGACCGGCGCTCGGCGGCGAGGTACCGCTGATGGATGGACTGGAGGCGTCCAAACCACGCTGGAACTCGCAGGGCACTTGGGTCTGCTACTCGAAGACCGATACGCTCACGGACCGCGAGCAGATATACCAATGCCAGTACGGCACGTCCACGGCGGAGCAGAGGGTCGTGGACATGGATGAGGACTGCGAGGAGCCGGTCTACAGCCCGGACGGCCAGTACATTGCCTTTCAGTTGGACGACACCGCATCCGGCTACTACCAGCTCTGCGTGACTCCTTCGACCGATTCCGGTCCTGGCGGCGGGGGTCTGTTCGGGAGAGACTGCGAGGCTACCGCTGCGACCGCTGTCGCAGCCCCAGTCAGAGCCGAAGCGCCAGGCTCTGCGCTAGCCGTGCCTCTTTCGTCCCCGGCGGCCACGAGCGGGTCGGGAGACGCCCGGACGCCTGGCCTGACGTCCGTGCCGACGAGCCGGCGCGAGGTCTGTGCCGGGCCTGGAATCGGCGGTACTGCCGCCTCGTTGCGTCCGGTCTGGCAGATAACATACGCAGAGGCCGACCACTGCTATCCCGAGTGGAGTCTGGACGGCGAGTGGCTGTGCTACGAGAGGAATGACGACAGCGGCTACACGCAGGTGTGGCGCGTGCCGGCATTCGGCGGCACTGAGCAGCAGTTGACCTTTGGCAACAGCGACCACTACCTGCCGGAGTATTTGGACGCGACCGACATCGTGTTCACCTTGAGCCCGGATACCGGCTACGACAAGATAGCGGAGGTCAACGTCCCCACGCTCAACGTTACAGTGCTCTCGTCTTTCGATACCGACCACGACAAGCCCAGTCCGGCCTGGGACGGCTCCGACGTTGCAGCAGAGGCTCTGGATGACTCGGGCAACGCCCAAATCGTGAGGATGATGGGAACGAGCGGCGAAACCTGGCTGACGAGCGGCGAAAGCGACATCATGGCGCCCGACTACGGCCAGGACAACCAGATGATATCTGCGGTTCGCTGGACCGGCATCACGAGCCAGATAGTCTGGGTGGACGCCGTGAACGGCGGATACTATCCTGCGACAGACAGCCTCGCCATCAGGGACAACCCGGACTCGTACGTCGACACCCTCGTGGCTACCGCCATGGCGGTGTACGAGCGAGAGGCATGGGAATCAGGTGGCCTGCTGTTCGGCGGAGGCAGGCGCAGGCCCCACACAGGCATCTACCTCACCAAGGGCCACAAGCACAACGGCGGAGGTGCGCGGGGTGCGAGCTTCGGCATCCTCGCGTTGGACAAGGCCACCCCGAACCCGGTCACGGACAGGGTGACGATACGCTGGCAGGTGCCGGTGGAGGCTGACGTGTCGCTGCGCATCTACAACGCGGCAGGGCAGCTCGTGAAGGTGCTGGCCAGCGGCAGGACCAAGCCGGGTGCGTACACCACAGTCTGGAACGGAACCGACGCCAAAGGTCGGCGACTGGCCAACGGCATCTATTTCTACGCGCTCGACAACGGCACGAAGAGAATCAGCAGGAAGGTAGTTCTGACCGACTAGTCCAAGGAACCCGTCGAGCAAAGGCTGCCTGCGGAAACGCAGGCAGCCTACTCTTGCGCGCGGGCCTTCGACCATCGGGATGGACGTGCTATCAAGGTGGGCGAGAACGGGGGGAAGAGCTTGGAGAGGCATCACCGGAGAGTCTGCCAGAGGCTCCGGGAGACGCTCTACCAGAGGCTCTGCCAGAGCGTCTGCCAATGAGTCCGGGAGAGGCTCTGCCCAAGGCTTCACCGGAGAGCGGGGGAAAGGCTCTGCCCGAGGCATGGGGAGAGGCATCCCCAAGGGCTCTACCAGAGAGCGGGGGAAAGGCCTTGCCGGAGGCTCTACCGATGAGTCTGGGCGAGGCATTACCGGAGAGCGGGGCAAAGGCCTTGGGAGAGGCTCTACCAGAGGCTTGGGGGAAGCACCTCCCCAACGAGGCACCCGGTGGTCAATCGACATATTCCATAAAGTCAGGTTACACATTTCGGGCTTTTCAGGCGTATCTACGTATAGGAGTACCTGTATGAGAAGACGAAGCCACCACACTCCGCACCGCGAGAATCCGCAGGAGCAGCGGCTGCGGGAACTGGTTGGCTCGCTCGTCGCGGATGAGTCGGAGAAGGCGGCGTATGTGGCGTCTGCTCATGAGCTTATGATGGCGGAGCGCCGCTCGGAGCGGCGGGGCAGGCCGGAATTCAGATGTCAGCGACCGGAGTGCAGAGCGAGGAGCGGAGCACTGACCACAGATAAACGCGGGTGCACACAGATTGGCACTGCGGCCGTGCGGGCACGGCCGTTTCCCGACTACTCGCGGCGGACGAGACGGTCGAGGCCACCAGCGAGCACAAATGCGATGGACTGGAACGACTGGCTCCGCGAGTCGGTATTGCCTCCGAGGCGCTGCAGTTCGGTGTCGAACTCGCGACGGCGGGGGCAGCGCCGGCCAGAACGCCACCTGCAGGCAAGCGCCAGGGCGACCCTCCGGCCTGACGCCGCTGGCACCCGGCAGTTAGCTGCTGTATGCTCTACCCCTCACGACAGCAGGAGACGGGAGGAACCGACCGAGGAAGTCCTGTCCGGTCCAGGGATGCTAAGGGTGTTCCTTTGGCACCCGGTCGGAGACTCTGAACCGCCTGTCGTCAGCCCCATTCTTCGCGTCCGTAGGTGCCGGACCGGACTATACCCCGGATAGTCCCGGGTAGGCCCCGGGTAGGCCCCCCTTAGTAGCGACCGTGAACATGAGACCCACGCATTCGGCCCTGATTTTGCGTGAGTTACGGGGCAGGCATCATCGAATGTTAGCAGATTTCGCTACGCCTCCGACGCCGCACCAGCGTTTCCATGTCCCATCCCGAACATCGCCCTCGTGCATGGCCAAGCATAAGAGAGGCTTTCGCACCAACCAGCGCCCTCCAGCCTACTTGTGGCCGCGCGTGCGCATCTCCGGACGTGGTGTCTACTCCGGACGTTTCCAGCAGTAGCCAAGCGCCTTGCCGGAACTGCCCGGTAGAGCACTGACGCGGGCGAGTTGGCTCAGCGCGGACGGCTCGCCCCGCCCAGACCGTTCTGCCGCGTGGCTTCCCGGTACTCCTCAGGACAGTTAAGTGCAGACGGAAGCTCGCCGCGCCTCGAGTGTATGGTCCCGTTTCATTCAGCCTTCTTCGTGGCCGACGAAACCGGAATCGGGGGCCGGACATTTCTTGACTCATCCGGCCATCCGGCCTATAATCGCCCTCGAGGAAAACCCATGCCCAAAAGAACATACCAACCGTCAAACATCAGCCGCAAGCGTACTCACGGGTTCCGCGCCCGCATGCAGACGCCCGGAGGCCGTAACGTTCTTCGTCGCCGCCGCGCAAAGGGCCGCAAACGCCTGTCCGTATGAATGGCAGAGACTCTGGCTCGCATCGAAATCCTGCGCCGGAAGCGAGACGTGGCCCGGGTCAGGCGGTTGGGCGCCAAGTCCGGCACGCGGTTCCTCAGCCTGCGTTGCGCGCCGAATCCTGATTCGCCGACCGACAAAAGAACCGAGTCACTCTCTTCCCGCCGGGTGGCGTTCCTGCTGCCGCGCGGGGTCGGGAACGCGGTCGAGCGAAACCGGCTGAAGCGCCGGCTGCGCGAAATCTACCGCCGGAACAAGGGCTGGTTTCCGGCCGGACAGGACTGCATCATCCAGCCGACGGTATCAGCAGGCAGACTCACTTTCGCCGAGCTGCGCGAACAGGTGCAGGCCGTTGCTCGAACCAGGTCAGGAGCGAGGAGCTAGATGGCGGAAGTCGGATGTGTATCGGAGCGGAGTCGGACTTCTGACATCTGCCTTCGGTTTCTGAAGCTCCTCGTCCTTTTCTACCGCAGCACCATCGGGCTGGCGCTGCCGAACTCCTGCCGTTATCACCCGACCTGTTCGCAGTACGCACTGGATGCATTGGGCGAGTACGGGGCCGCGAAGGGTACCTGGATGGCACTGAAGCGCATCGCCCGCTGCCACCCGTGGGCAGCAGGCGGATATGACCCGGTTGTGAGGAAATGGCGAACGGCGGACATTCAGCCAAGGAAGACGACATGAGGAACGACCAGCAGACATCCAGCACCCTGACCACGGTAATCGGCTTCGTCCTGGTGGCCGCAATACTGATCCTGTCGCAGATATTCCTCCGGCCGAGGACCCCTCCGACTAAACCGGCTCCGACTCCGACCCAGCAGACCCAGCCGGCCGAAACCGCGCAGCCGGCCCCGCAGGAGTTGGTACCGACTCAGACGCCCTCACTGACCCCGCTCGCGGTGCAGCCCGCGCCGGAGTCGATCGTGACCCTGGAGAACGACCTGGTGCGGATTGAGTTCACGAGCGTCGGCGGCTCCATCCGGTCCGCCTGGATGAAGAAGTACAAGGCAGAGGTGGTCCCGCAGGGGAAGAACCTGCTCGGTACCGCCGTGGAACTCCCGCTCGGCTGGGTCTCGACCGACGCCACGCCAATGCAGGTGACGCGGACCGATACACAAGTCACCTTCACCGCGAGGAATGAGAGCCTGACCCTTACGAAAACTTACACGCTGGGCAGCGACTACACGCTGGACCACCGGATTTCGCTTTCGGGTGCGGCCAAGGGCTTCGCCGTTGACGGAATGGCCGGAATCGCCGCAACCGAGAAGGACGTAAAGCGCGGACTTGCCCATTTCCACTTCTATTCCAAGGTCGGGAAGAAACTCAACCAGGTCCCGGCCGGCAAGCTCAAGACCCCGAAGGGCACCTGCGAAGAGGCCGAATGGGTCGGCGTGAAATCCAAGTATTTCCTGCTCGCCGTCATCGGCTGCGGCCGGACCTTCGACTCGACCAACGCCGTAACGCTGGCGGACGGCCGCGTCGGATTCAACGCCGTGGTGAAGAACCCGGCCCCGACGACCGAAATCACGGTCTACCTCGGTCCGCTGGAGTACGGGCGTCTGCGCGCGTTCGGCCTCGGACTCGACAACGTTGTCGGCCTGGGCTGGACGCGGCCGATTGCGCTGGCCATGCTCTGGTTCCTGCGCGTGCTCTACTCGGTAGTCCGGAACTGGGGACTCGCCATCATCGTCTTCGCCGTTCTGATGAAGGCGGTCTTCTTCCCGCTCACGCGGACTCAGACCAAGCAGATGCGCCAGATGCAGCTCCTGCAGCCCAAACTCAATGAGCTGAAGGTCAAGTACAAGAGCGACCCGCAGAAGCTTAATTCCGAGACGATGCAGCTCTACCGGCTGTATAAAATCAACCCGGCATCGGGCTGTCTGCCGCTCCTCATCCAGTTGCCGGTCTTCTGGGCCCTGTACGCGGTCTTGAGCAACTCGATCGAGTTGCGCGGCGCCCCGCTCGGGCTCTGGCTGAAGGACCTGTCCGAGCCCGATGCGCTGTTCGGGCACCTGCCCGGCGGCCTCCCGATGGTCGGCGGCGCCGCGATCGGGCTCGTGCCGCTGCTGATGGGCGCTTCTTCCATTGCTCAGACCCTGATTACGTCCACCGACAAGAAGAACCTGGCCATGACCATTATCATGCCGGTCTTCATCACCCTGATATTCCTGAATATGCCGAGCGGGCTGCAGCTTTACTGGTTCCTGTACAACGTCCTGTCCATCGGCGAGAGCCTGATAGCTATGAGAGGAGGATTGCCTTGGAGCAAAACCAAGACGCGCAGGGAACCGTCCCTGGTGACGGCGCCCCCTCAGAAGTAGTCGGGACTCCACCCGAAGTACCGACCGAGGCGGAGCTGGTCCGACAGGAGGTCCAGTTTCTTGCCCATCACATCGGCATCCGCGCCCGGGTTGAGGTGGAGCTGCATCCTGAAGGCTACTACGCTAATATCCACGCGCGGCGCTCCAGCGGCATCGTCATCGGCCGCCACGGCGCCACACTGGAGGCCATCGGCCACATCGTCCGGCTGATGGTCGCCCGTCATCATCCGAACGTACCCAAGATCATCGTGGACATCGCCGGCTACCGCCAGCGCCGCGCCGGCTTCCTGCGGGCCAAGGCGCTGGCAATCGCCCGGATCGTACTGGAAGGTGGCCGCGAGATGGAGCTCGAACCGCTCACGTTCGAGGAACTGGAAATCGTACAGGACGAACTGAAGCAGCTACCCGGGGTCCGGGCTCACGCCGTCGGCGATGGCTCGCCGCGAGTGGTAATCATTTCCCCCGCGAAGAAATGACCGGCCGCAGCGGAGCGGGCCCGCGCTCCGCCAATCGTCAAACGTCAATCGTCGCTCGGCGCTCGCCGGACACCATCTGCGCCCTTGCCACGCCGCCGGGCGCCGGCGGCATCGCGGTCATCCGCGTATCGGGTGACAAGACGTTCGCGATTCTCGATCAATTCCTCGCTAACCGCAAACCCTCGCGCCAGCGTTCGCGCACCGTTCAGTTGAGCTGGTTCACCTCTGCCGACCACAGGCCGGTCGACCAGGTCATGGTCACGGTCTTCCGTTCACCCCGGTCCTACACCGGCGAGGACTTGGCCGAGCTGTCGTGCCACGGCGGTACCGCCGCCGCGGACGCCATCCTCAACCAGCTCGTCCGCGCCGGTAGCCGCATCGCCGAGCCGGGCGAATTCACCCGCCGGGCGGTTTTGGCCGGAAAGCTGACGCTCTCTCAGGCCGAGGCGGTCGCCGACATGGCCGAAGCCCGCTCCGAGGCGGCACTCAAGGGCGCACTTGCCCGCTACCGCGGTGAGCTCTCCCGGTTCGCTGCCGTGATTGCCGACGACTTGAAGGAACTGCTCGCGGAAATCGAGTACAACCTCGGGTTCGACGAACACGAAGCCGCCGCACTTCCGACGGCGCGCATCCGCTGCATCGCGGCGCGACTCAACCAACTGGTTGAGTCGACCACGGCCGGCCGGTTCCGGGTTGAAGGCGCGAACGTCGTCATCATCGGCCGTCCCAACGCCGGCAAGTCGAGCCTCTTCAACCGCCTGGTCCAGGGAGAGCGCGCCATTACGAGCCCGATTGCAGGTACGACCCGCGACCGGATTGATGCGACCGTTGCGCTCGCCGACATGCCGGTGCGATTCGTGGATACTGCCGGTCTGACTGCCCGGGCCGGGACGCGCCTCAGCCGGCTGGCCCTTGCTCAGACCGGCACGGCCCTCGAACAGGCTGACATCATCATCGCGCTCTTCGACGGATCCCGGCCGGCCGGTCCATCCGACCGGACCGTAACAGCGGCCATCGACGGCCGCCGCTCAGTCTGCGTCCTCAATAAGTCCGACCTTCGGCAGCGCTTCGAGCGCGCCTCGCTGCCCTCCTGTCCGGCCGGACTCATCCCGGTTTCCTGCCGCACCGGCGCCGGCATCAAGAGACTGCAGACGCACCTTGCCCGCGCGCTCCGAGCCGGACCTGCGCCCCGGCTCGCGGTGAACCGTCGCCAGCTTGAGGCGCTGTCAGCCTGCCGCGACGCCCTTGTCCGGGCCGGCGCGGCCCCGACCCTTGAAGCCGCCGCTCTTGAAACCAAATCGGCACTTGATATGCTCGGTCAGGTAGATGCTCCAGCAACCAGCACCGACATCCTCGACCGGGTGTTTGCCCGCTTCTGCGTAGGGAAGTAAGATGCAGCGCATCATGCTCTATGTCGAAGACACGCCGGGCATGGCGACGGCGGCGGCCTGGGCGTTGCGCCTTGCCCGGGACATGTCCTGCCGCGTGTTTGCTTTGTCGGTCGTCGACCCCGACGCCCCGCGGCGGCGGGACACCCAGACCTCCGACGCCGAGGAACGCGCGTGGAGCCAGTTGTACGAGGTGGAGGACGACGCGTTTCAGAAGAACGTCCGCATCTCGCTCCTGCTGGAGACCGGCGACCCGCTGCCGAAGCTGATCGGCCTCAGCACCAGCTACGATGCCGAGTTGATCGTCGCCAGCGCTGACTGCCGGTTGACGTGCTCGGAGTTGGTACGCCAGAGCAACCGGCCGGTCGTGTTCGTGAAATAACCCGATGGAGGTATGATGGCGAAGATATCCGAGCTGCTGCCGCGCTCGGCAATTGTGCTCAACCTGCAATCGAAGGAGAAATTCGAGGTGATCGGCGAGCTGGTCCGCCCGCTGGTTGCGACCGGCGCCATCACCGAAGAATCCGAGTTCGTATCAGCAATCGTCCGGCGCGAGAACATGGAGAGCACCGGGATCGGCGTGGGCGTCGCGATTCCCCATGCGCGGACCAAGGCCGTCTCCAGCATCGTGCTCGCGTTCGGTCGGTCCGATTCAGGCGTGGATTTCAACAGCCTCGACGGCAAGCCGTCGCATCTCATCTTCCTGATTGCCGCGCCGGAAGAACAGAAAACCGAATACATCATGACGCTGGCGCGGCTCTCCAAGCTGCTGCGAAAGGACGAAGTGCGCATCGGCCTGAACAAGGCCGGCTCATCCGACGACGTGCTCCGGGTGATAGTGCAGCATGAGTCCTAGCCCGTACTCCAGGATAATCGGCCGACTGCAATTGTCCGTGGTCCTGGCGGATATCACCGAGCAGGCGTCTGACGCGGTCGTCAATGCCGCCAACAACTACCTGTGGATGGGCGCGGGCGTGGCCGGCGCCATCAAGGCAAAAGGCGGTGTCGAGATCGAGCTCGAGGCGATGCGACTCGGTCCGATTGAACCCGGCCAGGCTGTTACGACAACTGCCGGTCGGCTCCGGACCCGCTACTGCATCCATGCCGCAGCCATGGGGCAGGACCTCGTCACCAGCGCCGAACTGATTGCCAGGGCTGCGCGGAGCGCGCTGGCCGAGGCAGAACGGCTGGAACTCGACTCGGTCGCGTTCCCGGCGCTCGGCACCGGGGTCGGCGGCTTTCCCGCCGACGCCTGCGCGCGCCTGATGATTGCCGCCGCACTCAGCCACAGCCGCGACCACGCCAAACCCGGCTCGGTTAGTTTTGTCCTGCGCGACGAGCCGGCGTTCCGGTCCTTCGTCGAAGCACTGAAATCGATACCCGATGCCTGATACCGGCTACTTCCTGGCCCGCTGCCGCGACGAACTCGTCCGCCTGCTCGCCGCGCAGGGTATCGCTGTCAACGCGGCCGAAATCCGTGACGTCGAGGGCGGCATCGACGCCGACCTCGCCGTCCCGCTCTTTCGCATCGCCAGGGAGAAAGGCGAAAACCCGCAGGCAATGGCCGAGCGGCTGGCGGAGTCCCTGCAACTGAATGGCACCCGGTTCGCTTCCGCCGCCGCGCTCAAGGGCTATCTTAACCTGGCGTTCGACCATGTTCGCTTCGCGTCGGAGGTCATCGCCGACCTCGGCCGCGACCCGGACCGCTACGGCAGTTCGGGTCTCGGCGCCGGTCGTACCATCCTGATCGACTACTCCTCTCCGAACATCGCCAAGCCCTTCTCGGTCGGCCACCTCCGTTCGACCATCATCGGCCAGGCCCTGCACAACATCCTGAGCTACCTCGGTTACCGCGTCATCGGTGACAACCACCTTGGCGACTGGGGAACGCAGTTCGGCAAGCTCCTCTGCGCGTTCGCACGCTGGGGCAGCGAAGAAGAACTGGAGCGCAATCCGACCGCCCATCTGCTCAGCCTCTACGTACGTTTCCACGAAGAGGCCAAGGCCAACGCCGGCCTCGAGCTCGAGGCCCGGGATTGGTTCCGCCGGCTCGAAACCGGCGACGAGAAGGCGCGGTCGCTCTGGCAGCGGTTCGTCAGGTTCAGCACGGCCGAGTTCGGCCGCATCTACGACCTGCTCGGCGTGAAGTTTGACTCGGTGCGGGGCGAGAGCGCCTACGAAGACCGCTTGGCCGGCGTCATCGGCCGCGCGCTGGAAAGCGGCGTGGCCCGGCGCGAGCGGCCGGCGGCCGCGATGGTGACCGGTGGGGACGAGATCGGCCTGGACGAAACGGTTGTCATAATCCCGCTCGACGACAAGGGCATTGAGACGCCCCTCATCCTCCAGAAGTCCGACGGCACCAGCCTCTATGCGACGCGCGAGATCGCCACTGCCGAGTACCGCATCGAACGCTGGCATCCAGAGAAGATGCTCTACGTAGTCGGCAAGGAACAGGAACTCTACTTCCGGCAGTTCAGCGCGGCCCTTGCCAAACTCGGCATCGATGTTCCGTGCATCCACGTCACCTTCGGATTGGTGCGGCTTCCCGAGGGCAGAATGTCCACGCGCGAGGGCCGGGTCGTCTTCCTGGAGGACGTGATCTCCGAGGCGATCCGCCGGGCCGAGGCCGTAGTTCAGGGCCGCGACCTCTCGACCGAGGAAAAGGCCCGCATCAGCCGCATCGTCGGCATCGGCGCCATCAAGTACGCCGACCTCTCCCAGAGCCGCATCAAAGAGGTCGTGTTCGACTGGAACCGGATGCTCGCGCTCGACGGCGACTCGGCGCCCTACCTCCAGTACGCCTATACCCGGACAAGGTCGATACTCAGAAAGTCCGAAGTCCAAAGTCCAAAGTCCAAAGTCCCGAGTCCTTCGTCCTTCGTCCTGCCTGAGGAATTCGCACTCCTGAAGTCGGTGGCCCGGTTCCCGGATTCCATCGTCGCCGCGGCCGAGACGTATGAGCCGCACCGGATTGCCGGCCGCATCTACCGTTTGGCCCGCGACTTCTCCGCGTTCTACGACAAGGCGCCGGTGCTCAAGGCCGAGACGCCCGAACTGCGCGACGCACGCCTCTACCTGGTCGAGATGACCGGCAAGGTGCTTGCGACCGGCCTCGCCCTGCTCGGCATCGAAGTCACGGACCGCATGTAGCCGTCCGGGGTTCGTACTTCTGCACCCTGCGTTCTGACCGCTGACTCCGCCTAACTCAAGCCCTTTGCCTTGACTCTTGTCCCTAGCCCGCTAGAATGCTCTCCACCTGTGACAACGAATTCCTGGAGGACAAATGCCGCTACCTAAGAGACGACATTCCCACACGCGTGGACGCAAGCGCCGCACCGGCTGGAAACTGACCGCTCCGACCATCGTGGACTGCCCGCACTGCCACGAGCCGAAGCTGCCGCACCGCGTCTGCCCGCACTGCGGGTACTACGCCGGCAAAGAGGTCATCTTTGTCGAGAAAGAAAGCGAGAGCTAGCAGCGCTCCGGTCCGCGACCGCCACTCCCAATTGAACCGATGAGAATCGCCCTTGACGCGATGGGCACGGACAACGCGCCCGCCGCCGAACTCGAAGGGGTCGCGCTCGCGCTCGACGAGTGGAAGGACCTCGAGATCGTGCTGGTCGGCAAGCCCGGCATCATCGACGCCGAGACCATCAAAGGTTACTCCGGCCGGCTGGAACTGGTTCCGGCCGAGGAAGTCGTCGGCATGAATGAGCCTCCCAACGAGGTAGTTAAGCGCAAACGCAACTCCTCGATGGCAGTCTGCATGGGCCTGCTGAAGCAGGGTAGAGTCTCGGGCGTAGTCAGCGCCGGCAACACCGGCGCGATAATGGCGTTCGCGGTGACGATGCTCGGCGTCGTGCCCGGCGTCTACCGCCCGACGCTCGGAGCTCTCTTCCCCACGCTCAAGGGCAACACGTTCGTCCTCGACATCGGGGCCAACGTCGACACCAAGCCGCTGCAGCTCGTCCAGTTCGGGATAATGGGCGCCACGGCGGCGAGCTACCTGTTCAAGAAGGCGAATCCCTCGGTCGGGCTCCTCAATATCGGCCACGAGGACTCGAAGGGCAACGAATTGACCTACAACGCCTACCAGCTCTTCAACAAGCAGGATCTGAACTTCGTCGGCAACATCGAAGGCAACGCAATCCTCAAGGGCACGGTGGACGTGGTTGTCTGCGACGGGTTCGTCGGCAACGCCCTGCTGAAGTACGCCGAAGGACTCGCCGACGTTCTGTCCGGCCTGGTGGAGGAGTATCTCGAATCGGAGTCCAAGTACCGGATGCGGCGCTGGATTTCGAAGCCCGTGCTCCGCGAGTTCATCGAACGGATGGACTACCAGGAACACGGCGGGGCGCTGATGCTCGGAGTGCTCGGCGCGGTCGTGGTCGGCCACGGCCGCTCATCCCCCCGCGCTATAATGAACGCACTACGCAGCGCCGCCACCGCGGCCGAGGACAATCTCGTCGAGCACATCCGCCACCGCTTCGCGCAGCCGGCGCCGACCGAATGAGAACCAGAACATCCCCGCCGGGATATCGAGCCGTCAGAATCGGGGCTCTCATTCCGATGTGTCTCACGGCCGTGCTCGTCCTTTCCTGCAACACGCTGCCGGTTGGCTACGACCAGGTGCGCGACCGGGTCCCCGGAACGGCCGACACGACGCTGCTCTCGGATACGGCCGCTAGTTACGTGCGATATACGCCGCTCGGGGGCTCAAGCCTGCTCTACCTGGGCAAAGACTCCTCCTATGTGTCGCGCATCGCCATCAAGTTCTCGATCCTGGACACGATGAACCTCGACTCCATCACCTCGTTCCAGCTCGTGCTTCACCAACCGGACACGTCAAGGAAGATGCGCTTCTTCTGCCGCCCCTGCTCCTCCGACTGGAGTGAGAGCGGCGTATCGTGGGAGATGGTGGACTCACTCGACCACTGGCTGACCTCCGGTGGCAGCTTCTTCCCCGAAACGGTAGCCGCAGACACCATGGCCGGCGACAGCGCAATGTTCGACTTCCGGTACGCCGAGTTCGACTCCGCAGTCCGGACGGCCATCCGCGACTGGGGCATCGGCATCTTCCCGCAGGATACCGGCATCGTTTCGTTGTATGCCGGCACGGGCACAAACGCGGCCACGGCCCCGCGGCTCCGCGTTACCTACATCGTGAAAGGCAAACAGACCACGCGGATAATCAACGACGCCGCCGACGCCAGCCTGATTGACACAGTCGCCACCAATTCGCAGCCGTACGACCTGCTGGTCGGCTCGGGCGTCGCGTTCCGCACCTGGCTCTCCTTCAATATCGACTCGATACCGCCCGAGGCCACGATTGCCAGGGCCGACCTCAGGTTCAAGCCGAGCACGAAGTACCGCCGCACCGATACAATCGCCCTGGGGGCCTCCCGCCTGACCGAGCCGTTCATCCCGAAAGGCGCCACCGCGCGCTTCGAAAGCCTGCCGAGCGCCGTTGCCAGCTACATTGTGCCGGCGGACAGCGACACCGCCGTCACCATCGACATCCGGTCCATGGTTCAATCCTGGGTGAACCATCCCGATACACTCTGGACCAACCATCCCGCGCCTGACCCTTTGCGTCCGTCCGATACGTTGCGAAACAATGGACTCATCCTAACCGCTTCGCCCGAATGGTCGGCGCTCTTTCGACTCCGGATTCCCCGCTCCGGCCCCGACGCACCGCGTCTCTATATCCAGTACGTCCTCCCGCCGGAAGACAGGTTCAGGTGAAGACACTTCAGATTTCAGATTGTAGGTTGCAGATTACAAGTTGTCTCCGCTCCTCTGTCGGCATTTTGCTATCTGCATTCTGCATTTTGATATCTGCATTCTCCTCTTCCGCGAGCGCCCAGTCTTTCTTCAACTCCCGCGGACTGGGAGAAATCACACCGGCCGGTGAGGCCCGCATCGCGGGGCTGGCCGGGCCTTCGGCTCTGTCCACCCTGAACCCCGGCATATTCGTCGGCCTCGACCAGACCTCGTTCCACGTCACGGTGCTCGGCGCCGCCGTGCTCGGTACGCAGTATGGTAACAGCCGCATGCTCGGGGAAGTCCGGCCGGCGGCTTTGAACGTCGCCACGCCGCTGCCTTTCGCCACCCGCCTGTTTGCGGGCATTAACCAAAGGTTCAGCCAGGACTTCAACGTCTGGTCCGACTCGCTTGCCGACACGGCATACCGCCGCCACATCGTCGGCCGGGGCGGAATCTACGCGCTCCGCGTCGGACTCGCCAAGTCGCTCTTCAACAAGGTCTGCGTCGGGGCTGAATTCGACCACGTCATGGGTGGCTCGCGCGAGAACTGGCAGTTCGAAACCGAAAACAGCGGGGTCACGTCGACCGATACCATCGAGGTTGACTATGTGGGCAACACCTTCAAGGTCGGGGGCTCGTTCCAGAGCCGCGTCTTCTCGCTGGCCGCGTATTATGAACCGGCGCTGGGCCTGAACGTGAGACGTTACAAACGCGTGCACGGCGTCATCACCGATACGACGCGCTACTACGACATCTCGCTACCCCAGTCATACTCAGTTGCCGCTGCCGTGAAGCCAAGAGGCAGAATCGGGTTCAACGCAGGACTCACGGTCTACCCCTGGCAGGATGCCACGATCACAAGTGAAGGAAGCCGCTCCGGCCTCGGATACCGGAACGTCTGGCGTGGTTCAATCGGGGCCGAGTACGACATCGATTCACTTCACCCGGTGCGCATCGGGTACTCCCGACAAACCTGGTACTACGGCAGTTCGTACTATGCTCGCGGCCAGGGGTCAGACGCGATCAACGAGAATGGCATCCACGTTGGAACGAGCGTGCAGATTCGCCAGTTCGGTTCGCTCGACATCTCGGGTGAACTGCTCATACGAGACTCGCACATCTATGAAGGTGTCGCCGTCCCGCCGGAGGACAATCCCGGCGGCCTCCGGGAGTACGCCGGCCGGCTGATGCTGACGCTGTCCTATTCCGAGGCCTGGCTGAAGCGCACGCGTCGCTGGGGCTACTAGCCCCGAGTCCGGCTCCCGCCGACAACCGCTGCCCTGATTGACACTCCGGCTCGACCCGCTAACCTCACATGGAGCAACGTGATGTTGACAGGAGAACGAAGACGCTGCCGAGAACTGCTCTGCGGCCTGGTTGCCGGCTTGACGCTGTCCGCCGCACGGCCCGGCAACGAGTGGTTTGAAGTCGCGCCGCTGCCCGTCCCCCGTGCTATGCACATGACCACCTTCGCCGCCACCGGCTCCGGACCCCGCGTCTATGCCATTGGCGGTCAACGCTCACCCACCGATACTATGGAACGGTTGTGCACCGAATACTCGCCGCAGTCCAACTCCTGGGGCATGCGCTCCCCCATGACCCAGCGCCGCGGTTTGGGTCAGTCCTGCTCGGTACTAGGCAAGGTGTGGGTGTTTGGCGGCTGCCGCACGTTCGGGACTGCCCTGCCCTACGTTGAGGCGTACGACCCGGCTCGCGACACGTGGAGTAGCGGCCCAGGCATGCCGACCGGTCAGTACGACTTCGGCGCGGCCGTCTGGCGCGACAGCCTGGTGTTCATTGTCGGCGGCGGAAGCTGGCATCCCTCGGTGCCTCCGACCGCAACCGTCCGGCTGTTCGACCCGAATATCGAAACGTGGTACGTGGCGACGTCACTGCCGGTCCCGCTTGGGGCCGTGGCGTGTGGCATCGTTGGCGACACGCTGCTCGTTGCGACCGGCTGGACCAGCTCCGGCCCGACCAACCGCGCGTGGCGGGGAGTCCTCGACCCCTCGAATCCGAGAGTCATTTCGTGGCAGGAACTTGATACCCTGCCGGGACCTCGACGCTGCCGCACCGCGTGTGGTGTCGCCGACAACCATCTGTTCGTCATTGGCGGATTGTCCCTGCAGGCCGGCTCTTCGCTCGGACTTCATCCTTCATCCTTCAGCCTCCAGCCTTCCGGCTTCTCCGGCCTCAACGACGTCTGGTCGATCGCAAGCGACGGCCAGTGGGTCCGCTGCGCCGACAAGCGAGAGGCCGTTTCCTGCGTGTCCGGCAGCGCCTCGGATGCTTCGGGCCATGTCTACGTTGCGGGCGGTTATTCCGGCGCCGCCCCCTACCTGAAAACAACCGAGTTCCTTGACGTGTCCAGCTACGACCACGACGTCGGCGTGACCGGCATCATCTCGCCGGCGGGCAGGCTGTCACCGGCAGTCGCCTGCCCGGTATCGGTCATGTTCCACAACTTCGGGGCCGCCGCGGAAAGCCTGAGCGCTCACGTCGCGGTTGTCGACTCCCCGACCCAGTCGCCGGTTTTCACCGGTGACAGCACGTTCAGTCTCTTGCCCGACTCGAGCCGGTTGGTTGAGTTCGGCACATTCCTGCCGCCGGTATATACCGTGTTCCATACGACCGCTTTCGTCACGCTCGCGGGCGACCAGAACCCGACCAACGACACCGTCCGCGCGCGCTCGCGCACCACGACCGGTAGCGACCGCGACGGATACGGCTACGTCTACAAGACGACCCAGGAACCGGACAACATGACGTTCTCCTGGTTTGACACCTCCGGCGGAAGCGTGATTGACGACTGGACCCCGAACGGAGATGAAGGCCTGTCACGTCGCGAGCTGCCGTTCTACTTCAACTTCTATGGAAACGCCTTCAACCGAATCTACGTCTGCACCAACGGCTACATCCAGACCTCAAACACAATTGCCAGCCTGAACCTGGCGCTGCCCTACGAGGGAATCAGCAACATCATCGCGCCCTTCTGGGACGACCTCACGGTCCGCGACTCGGGCCAGGTGATCGAGAACTTCACTTCGGACAAAATGGTATATACCTGGGTCGGTGCGCGCCGACAACCGCCTGATACCGGCCGGCTCACCTTCCAGGCCATTCTGCAACTCAACGGTGACATCCGCATCAACTACCTCAACATCACCGCTGACGCCGCCAGCAGCACTATCGGCATCCAGGGCATCGACGGTGGCTGGAACTGGTACCAGGAGTACGTGTACAGCGGGGACCCGCCGAGACACGTGCCCACCAGCCAGACCAGCATCCTCTTCGACGCACCGCCATTGGGCGTCTCGGAACAGCAGAAGTCCGCTCTTAAGCCGATCGGGCTGCAACTGCCGACGGTCTGCCGCGGTCCGGTCCCCATCACTGCTGGCCCGGGCGTCCTCTCCATCCAGGTCTTCAACGTTTCCGGCTCCCTGGTCCGTTCCTTCACGGCCGCTGGCCGTAAGCTGTCAGCCGTTGGCGGATTCACTTGGGACCGTCGTGACCAGCACGGCCGGCCACTGCCTGCCGGTGCCTACCTCGTCCGCGCCGTGTCGCGCCAAACCAGTTTGACCCGAAAGCTCGTCCTGCTAGACTAGTAGCCCTTGAACATAATCGTAGTTGTGACCCTGCTCCTGAGTGCTGAGGCCGGTATCGCACCGAAGCGCCTCGCCGTCATCCCGCTTCAGAGTCACGCCGATGTCTACAGCCTGCCGCATGAGCTTGAGATTCACGGCGTGACCGACAGCACGGTCACCATCGCGGCCCCTGACGACGAACTGGCGCACCTTCGGGCGCTCGGCTACTCGCCGCGAGTCGCGCTGGCCGATTACCAGGCCTGGGTCGATTCCATCCTGCTGGGCTATCGCAGCTACGCCCAGGTCTGCTCGACCATGTATGCGCTGGCCGACAGCTACCCGCTCATCTGCCGGCTCGATACGCTTGGCTTCTCAGTCCAGAACCGTGCCATCCTCGCGATGCGCGTCACCGACAACCCGCAGAACGAGGAAGCGAAACCCGAGTTCCGCATTGTCGGCCCGCACCACGGCGACGAGAAGATAGCGAGCGAGATCGCGCTCTCCTTCCTGCAGTACGTACTGACAAGCTACGACACCAGTACCGCAATCCGCAACCTGGTCGACTCGACCGAGCTCTGGGTCATTCCCGTCTTCAACGTTGACGGCCACGTCGCCAACAACCGCACCAATGCGAATGGCGTTGACCTCAACCGCGACTACGGTTACCGCTGGAACGCTGCGGGCAACAGCTCGGGTCCCTTCTCCCAGCCGGAGACACGCCTGCTGCGCCAACACGACCTCGAAAACAACATCAGCATGGAATTCGCCTACCATTCGGCCGCGGCCTATGTCAATTACCTCTGGGATAACCATCCGTCCGACCCGCCGGACTCCGGCTTGATTGCCTCGCTGGCTCAGCAATACGCGGATTCGACCTACGGCTCCGGCACGACGCAGCTTGAACCCATCAACGGCTACGCCTGGTACGAAGCCGACGGCACCTGCCAGGACGCAAGCTTCGGCCTCTTCGGCAACATCGCCTACACCATCGAAACCGACCAGCCCGGCGCCCAGGCGAAGATCGACTCCATCTGCGTCGCGAACCGCCGCGGGCTGCTGGCAATGATTCAGGCAGCGCGCTGCGGCGCAGCCGGAGTCGTGCGCGACTCGCTGACCCGGTCTCCGCTCTTCGCCCGCATCAGTTTCGACTCTCCCCTGCGCTGGGACTGCTACACCGACCCGGGCATGGGTGACTTCCACAAGCCGCTGCCCGCTGGCAGGTATACTCTTACCGCGCATGCCCAGGGGTATCTGCCCAAGACCATCTCCGATGTCATGGTTCCCGCGGGCGGGACCGCGACCGCGGACTTTGACCTCGTGCCCGATACTCTTGGGAGCATCTACGTCGAAGAGTTGACGTGGACCAACCGCGCCGACCCAGGCGAAATCATGCCGACGACGTCGATATTCGCACTCGGCGCTCCTGACGGCAACGGCTTCCCGCTCGGCCGCAGGGGTGATGTCTGCCTCAGCGCGGGACGCGGCCGAAAGATATCGAATCTTCCCGGCGACGACATCACGGTCTTCGACAGCGACAGCATGGCGGACGGCTACTGGCTCTATGCAGCGAGCGACTGGACCGGCCCGTGGACCGGCCTCGGCCATTCGAACGGAACGGCCTCGTTCGACCTCGGCTCGGCCGGGCTCGACTCTGCCCGCTACCTGCGCATCGTCTGCGACTCAAGCAGTTCTCCTTCGGACCCCGAAGCCGGGCTCGACCTCGACGCCGTCTCCTACCGCTCTTCCCCCGCCGGCATCAGCTCTCCTTCAGCGTTCGTACCTCATCCTTCCGCGTTAAGACTCTTTCCCAACCCTGCCAGCCGGTTCCTGTACGTATCGCTCCCGCCGGCCTGCCGCCGGCTGGAAATCATTGACATTACAGGCCGGCCGCTAAAATGTTACGCACGCGGGGCGATGGAGTTGACCTTTTCCCAGATCCCCGTTGCCGGACTTGCTCCAGGCGTTTACGTGGTCCGCGTCGAAACCGCGGCCGGAGCGTCGCAGCGCAAGTTCATCGTCAACCGGCAGTAGAGAGAAGCGCGGACGTGCAACCATGGTTCGGTTCCGCCACTCGTCATTAGTAATTGGCAATTCGGCATTCTCAAAAGGAGGTCCGTTAAGATGAAGTGGTTCCTCACAATCGCCGTCGTGCTGCTGACAGTCGGCTGCGGGTCCCCCAAGGCCGCGCAACCGGCGGCTCAGCAGCCGGCTCAGGCCGCGGACACAACCCCGCCGGCCGCGCCGAACGACACAACCGCAGCGAAGTCAGTAACTACGCCAACGGCGCAGGAAGGTATGCTCACAGACACGCTGGTCGCAACCAAGCTTCCCGAGAACCTTTTCTTCAACATCAAAGTCAAGGACTACGGGACGATGAAGATCCAGTTCTACACCAAGGACGCGCCCAAGAACGTCACCAATGTTGCCAACCTGGGCATCAAAGGATTCTACAACGGCCTGACGTTCCACCGCCTGATTCCGGGCTTCATGATTCAGGGTGGCGACCCGTCCGGCAACGGCACCGGCGGCCCCGGCTACACCGTGCCGGCTGAAATCAAACGCCAGCACACCAAAGGCGCAATGGCGATGGCGCGCACCGGCGACCAGGTCAACCCGGAAAAGCGGTCGTCCGGCAGCCAGTTCTACATCTGCTTCCAGCCCACGCCGCAGCTTGACGGCCAGTACACGGTCATTGGCCAGCTCGTCGAAGGCATGGATGTGCTTGCGAAGCTGGAGAAAGTCCCGACCGGACCGATGGACAAGCCCACCACGCCGGTCGTGATGGAACAGGTCTGGGTCACGACGAAGTAGCGACCCACTCGACTCTGAAGGGCGGGCGCAAGCCCGCCCTTTCTGTCCCCAGAGCCGACATTGGGCCAACCACAGAGCCCACAGAGAACATGGAGTGGGTGAAGCCAAGGTCCGGTCTGTACCTTCGGGACCTCTGTCAACTCTGTGGTTCAGTATCGGATTCAGGGTCTGTAGCGCCCGTTGACCGCAGTCATTCGGGGCGTACAATCTGGCCCACTAGTGATAAACGCCGCGAGGCGCGGACTTCAAATCCCCATACTCCTGGTGTGGGCAACCGCCGTGAACGCGACGGTGCTGAGCGGGTACGTCCGCGACGCCGTTTCGGGCGAGCCGGTGCCATACGCTGCCGCAGCCACGCCGGACCACGCCGCCGGCACCGCCGCTGACAAAGACGGCTACTACATTCTCCGCGCCGCGGGCGTCAGCCTCATCGAGTTCTCGGCGATTGGCTACCAGCCGCGTACCTGCACCCTCGATGCGGCGGTCACCGGTGTGGTACGTTGCGACGTCCGGCTCCGGCGTGTACCGATACAAATGCCAGGTGTCACTGCCTCGGCCGCTCGGGAACGGGCACGCCACGAGGTGGACGTGGGCGTCCGCCGTCTTGCCGTGCGCGACGTGATGCTCGCGCCGCGACTGATCGACCCCGACATCATGCGTTCATTTCAATCCCAGCCGGGTGTCGTAGCGGTCAGCGACTTCTCGTCGGCTCTCTATGTCCGCGGGGGCAGCCCGGACCAGAACGCGGTGCTGCTTGACGGGGCGCTCACCTACAATCCCTGTCACCTGTCCGGCCTCTTCTCGAGCTTCAACGCGGACGCTCTCGAAGCGGCCGAGTTGCACGCCGGCGCATTCCCCGCTCAGTACGGACACGCCGTGTCTTCGGTCCTTGATGTGACGACCCGACGAGGTAACAGCGAGCGTTTTGCCGGCAGGTGGGACGCCGGGCTTCTCACTTCGCGTCTGCTCCTGGAGGGGCCGCTCCCCAAAGGCTCGTTCCTTGTGGCCGGACGTCGCGCCTACACCCAGGTGGCGACCGGCGTGATGGCACGCGTGACTCATGACTCCCTCTTCTCGCTGCCCTACTACTTCGAAGACCTTCAGGGCCGGGCAGACCTCGACTTGTCGCAGCAGGACTGGCTCACCTTCAGCGGCTATCTCGGCTACGATGCCATCGATTCTGCCGACGCAAACGACACCGCCCAGTTCCATTGGGGCAGCCGGGCCATGTCGCTGAAGTGGCGCCACGTGTTCGGCCCCGGCCTTGTACTCACGTCGCTCGCCAACCACGGCGCCAGCAGCGCGGCGCTGAAATACGTCTGGTCGCCATCGCCGGTTCCGACGTACGACCGTCTGTCCATGACGTCCGGCAGCTTCAGTCTCCACTCCGACATCGACTATCGGCGCGATTCCGTCCATGCGCTCACCGGTGGCTACGAAGCGACGCTCTTCGAGGTCAGCAGCCGGCGCTCGGCCGACACGAACGTCCTCTGGGACAATCAGAGCCGGCCGTTCTACGCCGCCCTGTACGCCGGTGACAAATGGCATCCGCAGCCACGGTTGCTCGTGCAACCGGGCTTGCGGGGCGAGTTCTTCTCAAGCGGCCGCTACTTCCGGGTTTCACCCAGACTTTCCGCCAAGTACTTCCTCCGCGAAGACCTGTCGCTCACGGCCGGCATCGGCCGCTACTACCAGTACATCAGCACTCCGTTTCCCCGCGACGAGTTGCTCGTCCGCGCTCCGGCGCTCCTCTTCCAACTGATGGTCCCGGCCGATTCCGGCCGGCCACCGGTCTGGGCCGACCACGTTGTAGTCGGCGCCGAGAAATGGCTGCCGAACGGGATGCAGTTGACCGCCGAGGCCTACTACAAACGCATGGGTAACCTGCTCGAGACCGACCTCTACTTCGATCCATCCGATGAGCCCGACTTCGACCCGCTGAACCTGTACCCGATTGCCCTCGTGAATGCCAATGCCGGCATTCGCTCCGGCACCGGCCGAGCGGCTGGTGTCGACCTGCTCGTGCGCAGCGGCGCCGGCTGGGTCGGCTACAGCCTCGCGGTTGCTCGCCGGCAGTTCGTCGGTGACGAGTTCTACCCGGTCTACGACTCGCGGCACAGCATCAATGCCGGCGGCACGGTCCCGCTTGGACGTGGCTGGTCGGCGAACCTCCAATGGACGTTCCGGACCGGCTTTCCCGACACCGGGCCGGTCGGATGGTATGAGGATGTCTTTGTCTACCCGATCACCGGTAGTCGCGTCTTCTACTGGCGGCCGTACTCGGCTGAGGGCCTCCGGTATCCATCCTACCATCGGCTCGACGCCGGCATCGAGAAGTCGTTCCGTCTCCGCGGGGTCGAACTGGCCTGCTACCTGGAAGTGTTCAACGTCTACGCTCGCCAGAACGTCCTCTGGTACAGCTACGAGAACGGCCGGCGCAAACCCTACGTGTTGATTCCCGTACCGCTGCCCAGCCTGGGCCTTAGAGGGAGCTTCTAGTGCGACGAGTGCTCGGCCTCGTGCTACTCCTCCTGGCCTGCGACTCGCCCGTCAAGCCCTTCGACCCTCAACTCAACGTCTTCTGCGTCCTTCGCACCGACGACGTACACCCATTTGTGCTTGTCGGCAAGACTGTCAGTTACGATGGTGAGCGCGACCGCTATGTCTGGAACGGCGTGGCCGATGCCTCGGTTCTGGTAACGAGCGGCCGTGACTCGACTCAATTCCGCTACGTACCGGAGACGACCGGGTACTACATTGCCGAATCCCTTGCCGTCGATGCCGGCCGTGCGTACCACCTGGCGGCTGGCTGCCCGGACTGCGGGGAGGCCCGGGGCAGGACGACTGTGCCCGGCGGTTTCGCGGTCGAGAGCCTCCACATCGACACGCTGTTCAATCCCGATACCCGGGACTCAGTCTATGCCGTGACCGGTGCCTGGTCGGCCAGCGAGGGAGCCGCGCAGTACCAGGTAATCGCGGCGTTCCTGTACAGCCAGCCCGGCACCGACACCGCAGCCGAATACCGTGGACTTGAGACCGCTGCCCTGAACGGCGGCCCGCTGTGGGCTTCGCTGCGGCGGTCGTCCCATGGCGTCACGCTGCCGCTCTGTCTTATCCGGCTGAGCGTCAGCGCGCTCGACCGCAACTACACCGACTATCTCACCATGCAGAGGACGACCGGCTACCGCAACACGCTCATGCACATCGACGGCGGCCTCGGCGTATTCGGCTCCATCTGCGTCGCCGAGACGACGCTCTACCTGACGCCAGTCGACCACAACCCGGCACCCGGCCGTCACGAAAGGTAGCAGCCGCACCCAGGCCCGGGTCACCGAAAAGTAGCGACTCTTCGACTCTCCGGCGTGGGCGCAAGCCCGCCCTTTCCCTCTGACTGCTACCACGCTCAGCGCTGTCAACGCTCAGCGCTTGACATGGAGTGAGCCGAGTATACAATTCCCGAGACTGGTCTGGAGGCGCTGCACGTCGGATTCCCGAAACGGAATTCGTTGCGGCTTGAGTTCGGGTCGTATCGTATTCCCCATGTCGAGAAAAGGGCCGTTCATTCCGAAGTAGGAATCGCCATCGTCGGCGACACGGAGTCCTGACGGTGCGGTTACGCCCCTGGTAACGGCGGGGCCGGGAAGGCGCGGAGGCAACCGCCACGTTCGGAGAAGGAGACACGACATGAGGAAGCTCGTATTCCTGTTCGCTGGATTTCTGGCAATTGCGGCAATGAGCATTGCCGCACCTGCTACCACCGGCTCTTCAAGACCGTCCGATCAATCGGTCGCTCGCCCAACGCGCGCCGCTACACAAGACAGGCGTCGCGTCTTGACCGGCGGTGATGACATCACGATCCCCCTGATGCTCAACTACCAGGGCATGCTGACCGATGAGAGTTCTGTTCCGATAACCGGCGTGCGCGATATGACTTTTGCCATCTACTCGGAGTCCGAAGGCGGGACCGCGCTCTGGACCGAATCGCAGACGGGCGTGGCGGTTACGGATGGCCTCTTCAACGTCCTCTTGGGCAGTGTCACACCGATACCTGAGATCCCGGAAGGTCCCGGCTGTTACCTGGAGGTAACGATTTCCGGAATGACGGTGACGCCGAGAGTCAGGATAGTCAGCGTGCCCTATGCGTATCGAGCGCTGGCGGCTGGAGATGCCGATAGCCTTGGCGGCGTAGAAGCCGCGGACTACGTGCAGAGACCGATTCAGACGAGTGACATGGCCAACAGCGCTGTGACCTCAGACAAGATTGCCGACGCTGCAGTCACGATGCCGAAGCTCGACCAGGCCGGGGCCGCAACCGGACAGGTCGTGAAGTGGAACCGTACGGAGTGGGCGCCTGCCAATGACAACGCGGGTGGTCCGCCGAGCGGCGACGCCGGTGGAGACCTTGCCGGGCAGTATCCTAACCCTGAGATTCGCTCCAGTGCAGTGGTCACGGGCAAGCTGGCTGATGCCGCTGTAACCAGTGCCAAGCTTACGGATGGTGCCGTGTCCTCCGAGAAGATAGCTGAGGCAGCCATTACGACGGCCAAGGCGGCTGACGGGGCAATCACTACTGCGAAGCTCGCCGATGGAGCCGTCACAACCGGCAAGCTGACCGATGCAGCCGTGACCATGCCGAAGATCAGCCAGGCAGGCGCGGAAGCCGACCAAGTTCTTAAGTGGACCGGCACCGCCTGGGCGCCCGGAACGGACAACACCGGCGGCACGCCCAGTGGGCCCGCAGGCGGCGATCTCACCGGGACATATCCGAATCCGAGTATTGCTGACAACGCGGTCACTTCTACAGAAGTCCAGGATGCGGCAATCACCTCGGGCAAGGTCGCGGATGGAGCAATCATCACGGCCAAGCTGGCTGATGGCGCGGTCACGGCCGCGAAGACGGCTGATGGCGCTATCACCGGCCCTAAGTTGGCCGATGCCAGCGTGACGTCGTCCAAGCTTGCTGACGGAACAATCGCGAGAGCCGATGTGCAGCCCACATTCAAGGCTCCATACGCCGACACGGCGGACTATGCGAAGACGGCGCCGGCGGCGGACAGCGCGCGCGTCTCCGGCACAAGCTGGGATGCTCAGGCGCTGCAAACAAAGGACACGAGCTACTTCGCCAAGGCGACTCACACCCACGCGTACGTCGATAGCTCAGGCGGGGCAGAACGTGTCGCCGGGCTCGACCTGACAGGCCTCGACAATAGCTACATCAACGAGTCTCAGACCGCGGGCGGCGACCTGACCGGAACCTATCCGAATCCGACCGTGTCAGCGGGGGCTGTCACCACCGCCAAACTCGCCGACGCAGCCGTGACGATGCCCAAGATCGACCAAGCGGGCGCATCGTCTGACCAAGTCCTGAAGTGGAACGGTACCGCTTGGGCACCCGGAACCGACAATACTGGCGGCTCGCCCAGCGGCCCTGCCGGCGGTGACCTCACGGGGACTTATCCCAATCCGGCGATTGCGGCTGGCGCCGTGACTACGACCAACGTGCAGGACGGCGCGGTCACGACCGCCAAGCTGGCAGACAATTCCATCGCAAGCACCAAGCTGGCCGACGGCGCTGTGACGACGGGCAAGATAGCCGCTTCGGCAGTGACATCAGGCCAGCTCGCCGACAACGCTGTCACGGCCACCAAGATCAGCGCCAGTGCGGTGACCATGCCCAAGATAGAACAGGCAGGCGCATCGTCTGACCAAGTCCTAAAGTGGAATGGAACCACCTGGGCACCGGGAACCGACAACACGGGCGGCGCGCCAAGCGGCCCAGCCGGTGGCGACCTGTCTGGCACCTATCCGAATCCGACAATCACGGCTGGTGCAGTCACGAACGCGAAGCTCGCGGCAAACGCTGTGGACTCGCTGAAGATCCTCAACGGAAGTATCGCGCTGGGTGACATCACCCCTGATGGCGCAACATCCGGTCAGGTTCTCAAGTACAACGGTGCAAGTTGGGCGCCGGGAGCCGACAATACCGGCGGGGACAACGCCTGGACCCGAGTCGGCACCGACAGCGTGCTCTATACGGTACACCAACTCGGGATTTCGCGCGGTGAGGCCGGCAACGTGCTCTACGGAACGAACTCCTTTACTCACGTCAACCTCGGGGTCCAGTGCACCACCGGCGTGAGTGGGCAGAACAACTCGTACGCGACCGTCGGCGGCGGACAGGCCAACCGCGCACTCAGTACGTACGACGTTGTAGGCGGCGGGTACAACAACTCCGCGTCCGGGGCGTCTTTCGTCGGGGGAGGCGTCGCCAACAAGGCAACAACTCAAGCAACAGTCGGAGGCGGTTCGACCAACAACGCCTCGGGCCTTGGGGCTGCGATATGCGGTGGTTTGGGTAACAAGTCGACAGGTCAAGGCGCTACAGTCGGAGGTGGCAATCAGAATAGCGCAACCGGGAATGAAGCGACGGTGGCCGGCGGTTGTGTGAACTCCGCGGGCGGCGATTTTTCGACCGTGGGCGGTGGCTGGGGTGACACAACAACGGGTTCGAACAACACGATCTCGGGTGGATACCGCAACCACGCCTCTGGCGAGGCTTCCGCGGTTGGAGGAGGAGGCTACAACCGCGCAGAAGCCAATAGCGCCACGGTTGCCGGGGGGTGGGGCAATGTGGCAACTGGCTATGCGGCAACAATCGGAGGCGGCTCCGCCAACAACGCGCTGGCCCAATGGGCCACGGTTGCAGGTGGTGACTACAATTGTGCAACACAGATGGGCGCGACGGTGGGCGGCGGCTGGTTCAACAACGCGCTGGGCCAGCACTCGGCCGTGCCAGGCGGCCAGTACGATACCGCTGCGGCAACGTACTCGATGGCGGGCGGGGATCACGTCACCGCTGCGTCGAATGCAAGTAACACATTCGCCTTTGGCAGTGGATTCCGCACTACGACTCCCTACGCGGCGGTCTTCCACAACAACGGTCAGACCACCAGACTCGGTGTCGGCGTAGTTAATCCGACCTATGGTATTGATGTCGCTGGCACGGGTCGGCTGTCAGGCGTCCTGCAGGCGGCCGCAGGCTATAAAGCTAATGCTTCCGTGCCTGATTCCGAGTGGGTAACGAAGGCCTACGTGAGTTCTCACAGCGGTGGTCCGCCCAGCGGACCGGCTGGCGGCGACCTCACGGGGACCTATCCGAATCCAACGATCGCGAACAGCGTCGTCACCAATGCCAAACTCGGCACCAATGCAGTAGATTCGTTCAAGATCGCGAATAGCGCGGTTACCAATGCCAAACTTGCGGCCGGTGCGGTGACGAATGCGAAACTGGCGACCGGTGCGGTTGACTCGTTCAAGATTGCCAACGCAAGCGTCGCTTTGGGCAACATCACGCCGGACGGAGCGACGTCCGGCCAAGTTCTGACGTTTGACGGCACAAGGTGGGCGCCCGGCAATTCGGCCGGGGACAATGCCTGGACTCGAGTTGGCACTGACAGCGTGCTCTACACCGTTCACAATCTTGGGATCTCACGGGGTGGGGCTAGCAACACTCTCTATGGGACGAACCGCTTCACTCACGTGAACCTCGGAGTCCAATGCACTACCGGCTTGAGCGGGCAGAACAATGAGTACGCAACGGTCGGCGGCGGCCAGCAGAACAGCGCCAAGGCGCAATACTCAACGGTCGGCGGCGGCCTGGCAAATGGCGCGCTCAGTCAATACGCCGTTGTTGCCGGTGGGTACGGCAACTCCGCTGCCGGGTCACTGTCATACGCTGGTGGAGGCCTGGGCAACACTGCAAGCGGCCAGTACGCAGCAATAGGCGGTGGGTGGGCCAATTCGGCAGCAGGTCAATACGCCGCTGTCGCCGGGGGTAACGCCGATACAGCTTCGGCCTACTGGTCGTTCGTCGGCGGCGGCTACAGGAATGTTGCTTCAACAAACGGTGACGCGGTCGGCGGAGGGACGAACAACCGCGCATCGGGTGGCGCCGCAACGATCGGCGGCGGGCTAGGAAACTCCGCCTCTGGATCAGGATCTGTGATAGGCGGCGGCTCTGGTAACAAGGCGTCCGACCAGGGGACTACCGTAGCAGGTGGCCAGAACAACAACGCTTCCGGGGTAAACGCATCGATAGTCGGAGGTAACGGCAACCTCGCAAACGGCTATGGCTCTGCCATGGGCGGCGGAATCTACGACACTACATCGGGCATGTACGCTACGATTCCGGGTGGATATCACAACGTCGCGTCCGGCGAAGCTTCCACGGTCGGAGGCGGATGGTCGAGCCGTGCGGGTGCCGACTATGCAACGGTTGCCGGAGGGAATACCAATGTCGCGACCGGCTATTCGGCAACGGTCGGAGGCGGCTCTAACAACCAAGCGCAGTCTCAATGGGCCACAGTTGCAGGTGGAGGGTACAACAATGCTGGTTACCTTGCAGCAATCGGCGGAGGTCAATCCAACATTGCCGCAGGAACATCTTCGACCATAGGCGGCGGGTACATGAACAGGGCGCTCGGAGAGTACTCGACCGTGCCGGGCGGAGGCTGGGATTCCGCGTCAGCACCGTACTCTCTAGCAGGTGGACGTCAAGTCACTGTCGCTTCGAGTGCTACTCAGACACTAGCTTTTGGAGGAACATTTCGTACGACGACGCCCTACGCGGTCGTCTTCTACAACAACGGTCAGACCACTAAACTGGGAGTCGGGGTGACCAATCCGACTCACAACATCGACGCCGCTGGCGGTGCGTACTGCGATGGGGCGAATTGGGTCAATGCCAGTTCGCGGGAACTGAAGACCGAGATCGCGAGTCTTTCGCCCGAGGAATGCAGGCGGATACTGGCGGAACTGGCGAACTCCGAGGTGGTCCGTTTCAGATACAAGGCACAGCAGGACGGTAAGGAGCACGTTGGTCTCATCGCTGAGGACGCGCCGGCGGAACTGGTGACGACCGCACGGGACGGCATCAACACCGGTGACGCCATCGGCTGCCTTCTGGCTGCGGTAAAGGCCCAGAAGGAAATCAGCGACCAGCAGGCGGTCGAAATCGAGGCCCTCCGGGCCGAGCTCGCGAAGCTGCAGAAGTAGCGAGATGATGGTATGAACACAAGACTCAGGTTGAGGCTGAGGTCGAGGTCCAGGCTGAGGTTAGGAGTCGCGCTGCTCTTGGTGAGTCTGGTGGCTCCGCTGCTTGCATATCGCCTTCCCTGGAATACTGTCAACTCGGGCGGCCGGCCCGGCTCTGCAACAGGCTATGCAATGAACGGCTCGGTCGGGCAGGTGGTTCAGGGTGCGGGTTCGGCGACAGGATATGACGGCGCGTGGGGTTTCTGGCCCGGAGTCTGGACGTTCGCGACCGGCACTATCGACGCCGGCGTCACGTTCATTCTCGAGCCCAGCGGCGTTGTCGACACGATAGCGGAGACGCCGAAGTCGACGGTCCGCAACTATGGCACGACGACCCGCGACGTGCCTGCCTGGTTCGAGATACGCGATTCACTCAGGACGGTTGTTTACCTTCAGTCGGCGGTCGCGCCCAGTTTGGCCGGCGGTGAAGAGGCGACCGTGTCGTTCCCGAACTGGGACGTACCCAACGACAAAGAAGGCCGGTACTACGCGGCCTCGTGGACTGCCTTGACGGGTGACAACTACCCGGCGAACGATACTGCCCGCAGCCAGTTCGCGGTGGAGGCGAAGCAGCAGGATCCGCCGTGCTGGGTCGCCTGTCCGGACGTGCCGGAGGGCGCGCAGCGTAACGACGTGGGATCGGGCGCCGCGCTGGCCACCGACCCGGGCGGGCTTTGCGCCTACCTGCTCAAGGGCAACAACACTTGCGAGTTCTGCCGGTTCGATCCCGCTACGGCGGGTTGGGTCGCGCTCGACCCGATCCCGGAACAGGGACGGAGCGGCCAGAAGCGCAGCGTGAAGGACGGCGGCACGCTGGCACAAGTCGGCGGCAGGTTCTACGCGACCAAGGGCGGTAACAGCCTCGAATTCTGGGAGTACAACCCCTTGGACCAGCCGGGCAATCGCTGGACTCAGAAGGCCGACGTGCCGTCGGGGGCCTCGGGCGTCCATAGCGGCGCCTCGGCGACGGGTGTCTCTTTCGGTATCACTGGCCATGTCTATCTGCTCAAGGCCTCAGGAACCTTCGAGTTCTACCGCTACGACGTCGGCAGGGACAGTTGGACGGCGATGGCGACAGCTCCCGGACAGACGGGCGAGGAGTTCAAGACCGGTTCCTGCATCACGGGCGACAACGGGGATACGATCTTCGCACTCAAAGGCATCTTCGACAAGTACTATGCCTACGTCATCTCGACAAACACGTGGCTGAGTAGAAACGACCTGCCGCTTGGCCCGGACAATAAGCATGCAAAAGGCGGCGCGGCCGTCTGTTACCACCTGCGCAACGTCTACTGCCTCAAGGGCAGCAACAGCCAGGAATTCTGGGTCTACGACTGCGATGGGGACTCGTGGTACCAGGGACCAGATGTGACTCTCGGCCCGCACAAGTCACGGGTGCAGGATGGCGGAGCGCTCGTCTATTGCAGCTCCACTCGCTACCTGTACGCAACCAAGGGCGGTTGTCTCGAGTTCTGGTCCTACGGACGACTCTCGAACTTCATCAACGGCGCGATGTCGTCGGGGCAAGTCGCACTCAACGTGCTCACGCCCTACCGACTCGATGTCAGTCCTTCTGTCGTCACCGGACGGGCGCGCATCGACTTCGCGCTGCCCGAGGCCGGCAACGTCGAGTTGGTAATATACGATGCTGCCGGCAGGCTCGCAAAAACACTGGTTCGGGGCACGAAACAGCCGGGCGCCTACAGGGCATCATTCGCCGGGTCCGAGCTTGCACGCGGCGTCTACGTCGTCAGGTATCGCTCCGGCGACTACCAGGCCGGCGGCAAGCTCATCATCGAGTAGCCCGCTCAATCCGTTCACGTCAGGGGCGGCCAATGGCCGCCCCTTCAGTTGCGGCAAGGTCGCCTCCCGCGCCCGGGAGACTGGCCGCCATGGCCTGGGGGCGGGGATGTCGAAGAGGTCGGTGCGGATCTTGGCCAATACCCTGCTATCGCAGCCGCGGCTGATACGCCAACCAGCACGCGGATACGCAGTCGCCATTGGCTTCAGTCGAAACCAGGCGGCCCGATAGCGCACCGGACTTGAGGCATGATCCCGGCATTCACCCGGCAGACCATATCGGTGACTGTCTGCGTGTTCGTCCCAGCCACCAACCGGCAAACCATCTGCATCACGAACCGCCATACCACTACGGTGACCTACTCAGGGACGATCTGGCTAGCGGCCATTGGAACCATGCCGGATACCACTACGGTAACGGTTGCCTAAACCACTGGCGCAGCAGTCGGACAGTCGAACTCCCAGACCATCTCAGTCACCGACGCCCGAACCGATTCTGAGACCGCCTCCGCCACGACCTCTGGTACTGTAACCTAG
>Ga0172371_10002074_pt1 | contig 31954 bp, 36 predicted proteins | sample Lak12m_FD_114543 | JGI IMG/M metagenome (GOLD analysis project Ga0172371, IMG submission 114543) | Freshwater microbial communities from Kabuno Bay, South-Kivu, Congo - kab_022012_12m | ecosystem: Environmental > Aquatic > Freshwater > Lake | place: Democratic Republic of the Congo: South-Kivu...
AATGATGACAATATACCAATTAGAAGATAAGATTCTTGAGATATTAAAAACAGGAGAAAAAAACACAGATGAATTAGAAAAACTTCTTAATGAAACAAAATTAGATGACTGTTCAGACAAAATAGTTTATGCTTTGATTAGATTGAAGAACAAAAACAAAATAATAAACAGATTTGAAAACAAAAAGAATGTCTGGTCTTTAACAGGCAGATAACAATCTCTTTTTATACTTATTACCTCATAATTATTAACAGTGATATAAAATGTACCATACTGATTCTGATGCTTTAGGCGGGATTGTTAAGTTGAGATATTGGGATTTTGTTGTGCAGGAAATGTATACTGAGAATGGAAAACAACAGACTGCACAAATTGTTGATTTTGAGGTGCCGCAAACAGACTTTAACAAATTGCCTGAAAACACAAACAATTATGACTTCTTATATGTTGATGTACAGAAAATGAATACTGATCTGCAAAATGTAATCAAAAGTTTTGCTTTGATTATGCAATGCGGAAAATCAAGAATTGGAACTGCAGGATTAAAAGATAAGAGGGCAGTTACATGCCAACGAATTTCATTATATCAACCAAACTTAGAGCTTTTGCTAAAGAAATTCAAAAAGAATATGGTTAAAATGCACAATTTCAGATGGCAAGAAAACAAAGTTGAAATTGGAGACTTAATAGGAAACAAATTCACAATAATTTTGCGTGGAATAGATAAAGATAAAAAAGAAATAAACAAAATTATTGCTGAGTTTGGGAAACAAATTGATATGGGAATTCCAAATAAGTTTGGAGAACAAAGATTTGGTGGAATTAGAAATGTAACACATGAAGTAGGCAAAATGTTTGTTCAAGGAAAGCTGAAAGAAGCAGTTTTGCATTATTTAACAAAAACTGTTGATAAAGAGCCAGATGATGTAAAAGAATCAAGAAAATTAGTTGCGGAAGGCGACTACAAATCCGCATTTAAGAAGTTTCCAAGAGAAGGATACAGATATGAGCTTGCAATTTTAAATAGATTAATGAAAGAAAATAACAATTTTGTTGGGGCTTGGCAGCAATTGCCTAAAAACATAGTTTATCTTTTCACACATGCATATCAATCTTATCTTTACAATAGATATTTAGATTTGAGACAGAAAGAATTTGGACAAAAGATGTTTGACAAACAGCCTGGCGATGTTATTGATGAAAATGGGAATGTAATGGGACCATTATTTGGCTATGATTTTGTCTTTGCTGATGGTAAAGGTGGAGAAATAGAAAAAGATATTTTGAAAGAAGAAAGTCTTTCTTTAGAGAACTTTGAAGTAAAAGGCTTTCCACAAATGTCTGTTTCTGGAACACGTCGCCAAATTAAACTGAATGTATATGGCTTCAAACTTCTTGAAATAGGAGAAGATGAATTCAATTCAGGCAAAAAGTTTATCAAAATCGAGTTTTGGTTAGATAAAGGAAATTATGCAACTGTTGTTTTAGATGAGTTAATAAAGGAAAATAATAAAAAAGAAAAGTAATAATAACGACAAAATTATATTCGCTCGTATTTGCGTAATTCTGGCAAAGATATAGAGTTCTTTCTTCTTGCACCGCGTAGTCTATTGTTTTCAGCAATGGTGGCTTTTGATCTGGTACTCCTCATAATCTTATTTAAGTTATCTTCTATTGTTTTTGCCCATTGATTTGGGTCAGTTTTATTTATTTTCGTTCTTTTTAATGTCGCAAGTTCGGCTTTAATTTTTGCTTTTCTTATTTCATGTTTAATAACAGTATTTATTTTACTCAGTAATATAGACGAATTGTATTTTGATTTATGGTATTGTATCAATAGATTTGCCAATGTACCAAATTGTGCTCCCAGTATATTAGCATCTTTGAGTGCTTCTTCTAATCTTGCAATCTTCTGTTTCATAGTTTCTTTAGCTATAAAATCACCTCTAATATTAAGTAATAACTTTATGACGAAAAATCATTATTATGATATGTTGTTTAATAGTCTTAAATACCAGCCTGCTTGTGCAACATACCATGGCCATTTTCTTTCAAAATACTTATTTTCTAAGTTCTCAATATATATATAAGTTATGGGATCATTTAGTTCTGCGCTAATTATGCCTAATGACACCCACGGAAAACTGCCTGCAGTTAATGTTACCCAATCAGGATTAGTTTCTATTAGTTTGCTGAAAAGCATAGCTGTTCTTTCTGTGTTTGTATTTACTTCATATAGTGAAGGCCATAAGTTTGCTGATGCATCTGGATAAAACACATCCCAGTTTGTAATGTATCCCTTTTCATAATACGGAAGATATTCTTGTCTTTCGTTATTCCAAAGCAGGGTTTCAATTGCCTCTTTCACTGCATCTGCTTTTTCAGAATAGTCCTTTGCATTTACATCTCCAATCTCATCAAGGAGAATTGCAAAGTCTCTATATCCTTGATATACTTCTGAATTATCCATTAAGTATTGGGTTTTGTAATCAGGTTTTGCCCATGTTAAGTTATTATTTTGCAGAGTTGCATCTATAGCACTTGCAATTTTCTTAAAATGGATCAGGTTTGCGTTAATAAAATCAGTGTCATGTGTTATATCATAGTATCTTTTTATAAGAGATAAAAATGTTGCAGCATAGCTATCAGATGAGTCATAATTCTTTGCATCTGGATTAACTGTGAATGTGGGAACTTCATTTCCTTCTGCATTCACTGTAAAATCGTAAATGGTTCCTGCAACTCCTAAATTGTCTGATGTTTGATTATACTTAGACAAGTACCATTCAATATATTTTTTTATTTCTGCACTCTTATCTGGCGCATAATCTGCTAAATTAATTAAAGCAAGGTTTGCAAAATAAGGCATAATTACTGTTCCTGAAGGGGTCTGTAGAATTGCACCTGTATCTCTTTGACAATTTAAAATGTATTCTACTGTTTCTTTAGCAAACTTTTCAAAGTATGCATTTGTGTATGAGAAATTAACTCTTATATTATCAACAAATACTGTGCTGTCTTTTGCATACACCCCAATTTTTCCACTAGTAAATGTACCTTGTGTGTCTGTATCCGCAATTAAAATGTTATCAACATAAATTGTAATATTATTTTCTGTCTGAATTATTTTAATGTTATACCATTTATTTATTGCAAATACATGATTTGTTCCATCGGCCAATACAGTTTTGTTTCCTTGATGTATTTTACCTAATTCCCAACCATTTGTTTTTGGTATAAAGTAATAAAAGTTCTCTGCATCTGTATAATTCCATAAAATCCATCCAACTTCATCAGGATTTTTTGGGCTGTCTTCTCTTAATTGTTCTTTTGTATTTATTTTTATTTCAAAAGCAACATTACCATCAAAATAAGGGCCTAAGATCAATGCAGACTTTGTGGTGTCATGACTGTATGTTATTGCGGATTCTACACTTAACCATTTATTCTGTTTGTCATTTCTGATTTGATTACAACCAGCCCCATTTATGTATTCTGAAATCCATACATTCAAAATAAAATCATTTGACAAACAATCAGTTGCATCATAATCTGAAAAGTTTTCATAAAATGAAGTTGTTTTTGCAGGCGCAGGATCTGTGTTGTTGTTTTCTTCTGTATTTGTTTCACTATTGTTATCTGTTTTTGATTCTTCAATAATATTATTTGAATCAGATGATGTGTTATTATCGTTATTACTATATGTGTTATTGACAATAGGCGCAATTATAGGTTTTGTTGTTGTATTCTGGTTGTTTGCTGTGTTTGTTGCTGTATTTATATCGCGATAGATTATTGTATCACGCAGTGCATGTGTTTCCAGATTTTTATTGTTGTTGAAGACACAGCCACTAAACAGAACCACAATTATGATAACAAAGCACCATAAAAAAATAGATTTCATATTTAATTATGAATAAAAGAGAATAAAAAGGTTGCTATGATTCTCTGTGATGTTATTATAAAAAGGTTTTCTATTTGTATTTATTATGGTTGAATCAAGTGCTCTTAGTAAAGCTGGTGAAGCAAAGTATATAATTAAGAAAGAAGGAAAAATGAAGACAGATGCTATGCTCTTCCTGACAGATAAGCTATTAGCAGGAGTAGAACAAGAAGCAATTGACCAAATTAAGAATGTAGCTACTTTACCAGGAATCTTAGGAAACGCTCTGGCAATGCCTGATATGCATTCAGGTTATGGATTTCCTATTGGGGGAGTTGGATCATTTGATTGGAACGAAGGTGTAGTCAGTCCAGGCGGTATAGGTTTTGATATAAACTGTGGCATTAGATTATTATATTCTAATATAAATGCTTCCGAGCTTAAAAAAGATGTTTTAAAGAAACTTTTTAGTGCAATACCTTCTGGAGTTGGTAGTGAAACAAAAGATAAATTAGATCCAAAAGAATTTGAGAATGTTGCGTTGGAAGGAATAGAGTGGGCAATAAATAATGGATTTGCAACAGCCGAAGATAAACAACACACAGAGGATTATGGAAGATTAGATGCATCAGTAGATTCTTTAAGTGCAAGAGCAATAGCAAGAGGAAGAAAACAAATAGGTACCTTAGGGTCTGGAAATCATTTTACAGAAGTTCAAGTTATTGACAAAATTTTTGAGCCTGAGTTAGCAAAAAAATGGGGGCTGAAAGAAGGTAATTTATGTGTAATGATTCATACAGGGTCTAGAGGTTTTGGTCACCAAATTGCAACAGACTTTATTAAAGTATTTTTAGATGCAAATACAAAATACAAAATAGATTTAATTGATCCGCAGTTAGCATGTGTGCCAATTAAATCAAAAGAAGGAACAGAATACCTACAGAGTATGAATGCGGCAGCAAATTTTGCTTATGTTAATAGACAAATGATAACACATAATGCAAGAGATGTTTTCTCAGAATATGGAATTGAAATGAAACTTTTGTATGATGTTGCACACAACATTGCAAAAAAAGAAACATATGTTGTTGATGGAAAAAAGAAAGATGTTTTGGTGCATAGAAAGGGAGCAACCCGCGCATTTTCTGCAGGAAACAAATTGTTGCCGGAAACATATATATCAACAGGACAGCCAGTTATTTTGCCAGGTAGTATGGGAACATATTCATATGTTTTGGTTGGACTTGACGCAGAAAAGCTTTCGTTTGGAAGTGTTGCACATGGTGCAGGAAGAGTAATGAGTAGACACGGTGCATTAAAAAGCCTAACTTTAGAACAAGTTGAGAAAAAATTGAAAGACAAAAACATTTCAATCCTGTCTGCAACGAGAAAAGGGATTGTTGAAGAGGCGCCAGAAGCATACAAAGATGTTGATGATGTTGTTTCTGCTTTGCAAATAAATAAATTAGCAAAACCTGTTGTCAGATTAAAACCATTAATGGTTATGAAAGGTTAAATTTATATCACATTCCATTCTGTCTAATTACTGTTTTGAGTCTTGAGTGTATGTATTCAGGAGTTATTCCGTATTTCTCAAGATAATACTTATGATTACTTTTGTAGTTCTTATTCTTTTCAATCTCCTGATTTAATATTTTTTGATACTTTGCATTAATTTTGAAACCCAGTCTCTGATAAATTAAATTTATTTGTTTTGTAGGATCATCTATCAGTTCGTCATACTTAACAGTTATATATTCTTTACAGAACTTATGTGCATGCAGATATAAATTAATAATTTCGTTTCCTAATGCTTTTGTTTCTGCAGATCCTGAAATTAACTCTGGAGAATGTGTATACCATGCTTCATGATAGAAGTCAATCATCGAAGGAATTGCCTTAATTGGATCTCTGATGAGATAAATTATTTTTGCATCCGGAAACGCCATCTTAATGATTTCAATTCTGCCAGAAGACATTACATTTTTACAAAAGTATATTTTATTTTCGCCAAATTCATACATAAATCTTTGTATACTGCGTCTGTAATTATTTGCAAGCCTTGATTTTATTTTCTCACTTAGATTATCTGCGATTGTTACATAGTTTGTTTCATCTATGAAGGGATTTATGAAGAATATACTTGGTGAAAGCAACGTAAAAAAGAAAATCGCTTCATCTTCTTCTAAATCCATTAGACTTATTTTATGTATTTGCTTAAATCTCTCAAATCTGTTGTTAAAAAAATTAACAAGGCCTTTGAATTTTCTGGCGGGGTTTATCTTTCCCAATAATTTGAATAATTTGTACATACTAATAGAACAAAAAAGTGTTTGATATAATTTAGGAGCAACAAATCTTTCATCATCATATGCAAGCAAATTATAAAGATATGTAGTTCCACTTCTTGGATTTCCTATTACAAAAATTGGCTTTTCTATTTTGACTGTTCTAAATCGCCAGAAAAGAACATTATCTATTGCTCTGAAAAATCCAATAGTTATCCAAAATAACGAAAAAAGTACAGTAAAACAAATAACGAAAAATGCACGTTTTACTCTGAATTTCCTGAAAATCATTAGGTATATATTTCTGAAGTAAGTAGATAGGTGCAAGTACATATAATCATCTTATATATAATATATATGTCATAATATTTATAAACACATTTGCCCTAAAATTATAAAAAGTGATAGAGATGTTTGAACAGTTAGAGCATAAAGCAGATTTAAAGTATAAAGTTATTGCAAATGGTGAAGATAATCTGTTTGAAGAGATAACGGACACAATAAGTGATGCAGTATTCAAAAAGCAAATGAAGAAATTTGATGAACGCAACGAAATTAATCTAAATGCAAATTCATTGGAAATGCTGATACATGATTTTATTGAAGAACTTTTGTATATTGCAAATAGTGAATATAAGATGTTTGCATATTCTGATTTGCATTATCATTTTGATGACTCAAAAGGAAAACATCTTCTGAAAGGCTATATTGGAATAAAGCCTGTGTTAAGAAAAGACTATGATGTTGAAGTCAAAGCATGCTCTTATTCGATTGATCTTAAAAAGAAAAAAGAAAATGGAAACGAAAGATATGAGTTGGTGTTTATTTTAGATATCTGAGCTAATAATATGAAGATAGAAACGTAAAAACAGAACAAGAAAGATGCATTTAGTACTAATATACTTTATGGCTATATAGTTTTTTGTATAATTCATTTCCTGTGTTGCCTTCATTAATTAAACTTAATGCATTGTCAAAAAATGCAATAATATCGCTACTAAGAACTTTCTTTGAATCTTTTAGGTTATCATTTAATATCATAATCATCTTTTTGATATCGCTATCAGAGATTTCAGAATTCTTCAAAGATTTAATATAGTTTTGTGTCAAAAAGAAATTTAATCTAATAGCCTGATGCATAACAGAATCATCATCTTTATGGCTCATAGTAACTGCCAGTGTTCCTAATTCATAGCCAAAATCAGTAATGTTAGACTTTACAATAATATCTATTAAATCTGGAGCACTCTCAATAATTCTATTCACAAGTTCTGGGTTAAGGTAATACGCTCTTACAAAATCATCAGAAAATGTCTTTCTTGCTATCCCAAATTCTATTATTGACAGCAGTTCTGTATTATTGCTTAATATTGCTGTTTTTAGATGCCGAAAGAATTCAGGAATATTATATGTAACAATATTTACAACAGCATCCTCAATTAGATTCGTTATTTTATTCTTGAATTTTGGATTCATGTTTTCTATATCTATTTCTGACAAGAATTGCTTTAGCTCTCTAAGAGTAAATGGTATACATTCATTAGGAACGCGCGTCAGCATGGTTTTCCACGTATTTATTTTGAATTCAGGATTTTGCATAATGCTAAAATAATCTTCTAATATCTTTGCAGAATATTTATATTCTACAATTCGTATTAAGAAAAATAAGTTGTTGTTCCAGTCTATTTTTCCATTCTTGAGAGCATCATTTATTATTGTGAGTTGTTTTATTTTATCGCGGTATACATTTCTCGTTGCTGTATTTTCAGTATCATCATCAACATCATAAGATTCTTTTTCTTTCCATTCTTTTATTTCTTTAATTTGCTTTCCTGCGCTATAAAGAATCTTTTGTACTAAAGAAGTAATTGGTTTATAATTCTTAGTAAAGTAGAAATTTCTCATAATATGTACTATGTGTGGTGTAATTATTTTTGGATCTAATCTGCTTTTCTCAATTGACATAATAGTTGTTTTAAGAAGCTCTGCTCTTTCATTAAATTTAGTTTCATCTGCAATTTTCTGAGATTGTTTTCTTTCAATTCTTTCAACAGTTGTTTCGGATTTTATTGCATCTGCAATATTTTTATGTGAAAGACTGTGTGCAGTTGCACCTACAAGTCCAACAATAGCCAAGCCAAGTATTGCTTTCCATGGCGGAAATCTTTTCTTAGCTAATGGTTTTGTCATATGTATGTAATAATAGAAATCTTTTTAAAATATATTTGATAACTGGCTCTGTAAAAACTCTTGTTGTCTTACAACTGTTGCGTCGGTTGACACCGCGTGGAATTTGCATCTGCAAATGCCACTTGCATTTCGTCTTTGACAACACAAATGTAAGACAGACTAAGTTTAGTAGGTAGACAGATTTACATCTCTTAATTTGCGCAGGTAAGAACAAATGCGTCTGGCACTTATTACACAGGATTTCTACTGAGCCTTGATAAATAAAGGATTAAAAGAATAAAAAAGAAGTTTATGGTTATTACTCATATTCATAAACTAAATTCAAACTAACAGATACTGTTAGTTCTTTTGGAGTTACATCTGTCTGTGGTGCTGAACCTGTTGAATCCATTGCTATTTCTTTTGTGTTATAATATAATGGATATGGATTATAGCTATAATCGTTTAAAGAGATATTCTTGGGAATTGTATTTAATTCTGCACCTGCGGCTTTGGCAACGGCTTCTGCTCTTGTTTTTGCATCATCTACAGCAATTTTCCATAAATCATCTTTAACTTTTGTTTCTTCATCTCTTGATAATCCAAATGAAACAGAATAAACATTATTTACACCTGCTTTCACAACTAAATCTAACAAAGCACCTGTTTCATCAATCTTTGTACAGGTTATTCTTACTGAATGACTTACTTTGTATCCATTTGTAATATATTCTCTTGAATTTTCATCCCATTCCTGATTTGGCCAGACATTGAAATTCTCTGTGCTGTATTTTACATAATCCAGTTTATCGAGCTCTGATTTAATTTTAGCCCATATTTCTGCACTTTGTGTTTGGGCATCTTTTGCAATACTTGCTTCGGTTTCTATTGTAAAGTAAATATATGCTTCATTAGGCATAACCTTTTTTTCTGCAGATCCAGATACACTTACTGTTTGATCGTTATTGTTTTGTTCTGGCTTCAAGATAAACTCTCCTGATCTTGGAACAAACACAAATACTGCAACAATTATTATCAGTATAGCCATTAAACCTGCAAATATATAGAATTTACCATTATCTTCATTGTAATTCATTAAATATCACCTCTAATATACACATTAAACAAAAAACCTTTATAAACTGTGTGAAATTGTTAGGTCACTGACTAACATTTATGTTAAGGTTTTTTGTACTTTTTTTTTGTTTTCTTCATTAGGATGCGATTCTAATTTGTGTTCTATTTTTAGATGATCTAAAAGTTTTGATGTAACTTTTATACCTAATATGTTTGCAAGGATTGCAGGATCAGTTTTTCTTATTTCAATAACTGAGCGTATTTTATGCATTGCTAATTTTCTTGCTCTTATTCTGCCAATTCCTGGCAATTCCACTAAAAGCAGAAGGTCTTCTTTAATTCCATTTGCAATTCTTATTTCAAGTTTGTTTGCTTTTTTCTTTTGTAATTCATATCCTAATATCTGAGCTAATTCTCCTATTGCATATGCCATCCATTCTGCAATGTATATTTTGTTATGCAATATTCCTGGCAAAATATTGAACTTATCAATAATTTCTTGTTCAGACATTTCTTCAATCCAATCATATAAAATGAGCATTGTGAAATATTTGTCAACAAGTTCCCAATCTTCAGTCAAATCATTTATATCTAATCCCAATTCCTTGTATTCTAACTGTAGTTCTTCATATAGCTTTTCTTCAATATTCTTTGGACATTTAAAATAAGGTTTTAACTCGTAAGTATTAGAAAGCATCATTAAGTGTGTTTTATACGAAACATCTTCATTACACAATATTTTCAGTTTTGTGATAATATTATGCGCAGATAAAGGATCAATATATAATTCAGAGACTCTTCTTCCAATATCTGTTGCTTTTATTTGCTCTTTTTCTATTTTGACAAAATCGAATTTAATTAGTTCTTCAAGAACTTTGTAGATTTTGTAATTTAATTCATCTCTGTCTGAGAATTGGTGTGCATAGAATGTGTTATTGAAGAATTCTGTTAAAGAACTATCATCAAAAATAATATCATTTGTAATTAAACCAAGCATAATCATTCTTAACGTAGGAATATTTCCAAGTTGTGAATGTATATCTTCAGGATCTGCGTAAACGTATCTGTTAAAAAGATTTTCCATGTCATTTTCATCTTTTGCAAACAGTATTGCATTTCCTTCTTTATCATATCCCATTCTGCCTGCTCTTCCTGCCATCTGATGATATTCACTTACTGGAATTGGTTTCATTCCTTTTTCTGTGTGTCTGTAAATTGAGTTGATGATTACACAGTATGCAGGCACGTTGATACCATATGCTAACGTTGGCGTGCTTGCAATTACTTTTATTTTTCCGTTTCTGAATTCATCTTCAATTAACTCACGTAATTCCGAACGCACTCCTGCATGATGAAACGCACAGCCATTTTTTATTAACTCAAGTAAGCCAGAATCAAAATCTGTTGCATTTTCAATATCTAACTTCTCTTCTGCAGTAATAAAATGATTTCTTTCACGCAGTGTAACAAATTCTTTTGTGAGCTTTGAGATTTTTCTTGCAGTCATTTCTGCACTCTTTCTTGTATTTGCAAATATCAAAGCTTGTTTTCCTTTCTTTAATATGTCTGAAATCAAACTGTCAATAGGATTTTGTAATTTTTCAATATCACTTCGTATGTTGTTATCAAAATATACTGTGTTTTCCAACATTATGCCTTTTCTTAATGTAATGGGTCTGTACTTTGAGAATATTAGCTCTGCATTTAACCAGTCAGCAATTTCTTTTGCATTTGGAATTGTTGCACTTAGACCTAAAAAGCAGACATCTTTCACAATTGTTTTAAGCTGTACTATGACTGATTCTAAAGTAGGGCCTCTGTCTGAATCTAACATATGAATTTCATCTATAATCACAAGGTTAACTGTATTAAGCCAAGGTGCTTTGTGCCTTATTAATGAGTCTAATTTCTCATATGTAAGAAATATTATATGATAATTTTCAAGATGTTTTGCACTCGAATCTAAATCTCCGGTAGATAGTCCTATTTTCAAATCAAGTTCTTCTGCATATTTTCTCTTGAATGTATTGTAGTGCTCAGATGCTAATGCTTTTAATGGTGCAAGATACAAAACTCTTTTTCTTTTGTTCTTAATTGTATTGAGTGCATAGGTTTCTGCAACAAGTGTTTTTCCTGAAGAGGTTGGGCTGGCTACAATAAGATTTCTGGACTCGTATTCTGGCTTTATTGCTTCTTTTTGCATTTCATTAAATTCCTCGAATCCATTAATTTCTTTTACCTTTTCAATAATTTCTTCTATTTTATTTCCGTTATACATTAGAAATCCTCAAAAGCTGAATATGCAATTAATCAATAACCCATTTGGCTAAAGTTCTGTATGCTTTTAATTGTGTTTCAATTGCATCTCTATTTTTATAAAATCCTTCAAGTTTGTTTTCTGCAATAGATTTTTTTATTTTAATACTTTCAAAAACCTGCTCTCCAAGGTTCTTGTCTTTGTATACAATTGATTTGTCCATAGTTTCTATTAAATTGCTTCGATAATCTTTGTTGTTAATAAATTCAGTTACAATCTTCCTTAATTTTGGATCAGTTATAAGATCTAAAGGAATTTTTGACCTTTCAAAATCCTCTTTGTATTGTTTATCTGTTACACTTTTGTAAGTGTGTTTCCAGTAAAGCGGATCAAAGAATTTCTTTATTTTCATATTTTTCAGATAACTGTCAGCGTCTTTCTTTATTTTCTCCCAATACAAAACTTTCTCTTGTATTTCAGCAAGCTCCTTTTTTCCAATCTCAAGCTCCTGTTTTATCTTGTTTCTGTTAGGGTAAATTATTTTCAGCATATCAGAAGCATCTGTTTTTATCAGGCCGCCTTTTTCAAGGTACTTCTTTATGGCATATATTTCATCAGGAGGTATTTTGTTAAGACTACTGTATTTGGCGAATAAATCGTCTGCTTTTGAATAGATCTGTTCCATAAACATCAGCTATATATACATACAAAAACAATAAAATATAAAAGCTTATAGTCTTATATATATAATTAGAGATTAATACACCATTTATGTTAAGGTGTACTAATTATAAAATAGTTTGGGTGATCTTTTTGAATTCAGATACTAAAAAGAAACTGGGAGCATATTTCATAATTTTTGTAATGCTTTTGTCATCAGTAGGATTTGCATTTTACTTTATAGGTGACAGTCCGAGCAGTGGACCTGGCACAGCAGACGCAAATCAGGCAATAGGGGATGCAGCAAATTCACTCACATTAAACTTTGATGCTAATGTTAATGCAAAAATAAATGCATTTTCAAATGCCTATGTATTATTAGGAGATACAAATGTTTCTAACATCAATGAAATTGATTCTACATTATTGAAAATTAAAGGTGTTTCTGGTGTAAAGAGTCAATTTATGCTTAATCAGGATCCTTCTATTGCAAGCACTTATCGTTATAGAGCCGAGTTATCTGTGTATGATATTAATAGAGAAAATATACGTATTCTAATAGATGATGCAACAAAAGGAATCTTTTCATATGTTTATCTTTATCCTTATGTAAGGGTAACATTTGACAATAATGTTCATTTTTTTAATACAGATTTCAATATTGTAAAAGACTATATTTTTGGTAATCCTATTGCAACAATTATTGCAGATGAATTTGCAGAAATCGGAGATGAGATTGTAGTGTATCTTCAAGTTACTTTTATGAATGGTGTGCCTACTAAAATAACCGGCTATATGTTAAGTAACAACAGCCAGGCAGTTAAGAATGTGCAGTTTATCAAAAAAATTATTCCTACATTAGACAAAACAGTTGTGATGCTTTCTGGTGTGCATGAGTCTGACTTTGATGTGAATGATTTAAATGCAATTGTACAATTATATGATGCCAATTTGATTACAGATTTTGACAATAATACTGTTTACTTTATTAATACAGATTACAATATAGATTCTTTAATTTCTGATGTTAATCATTTTGTGTTTGACAATAACGCAAATTTAGACGCACAAATAAGCGCAGTATATGTTGTTAATTTCTTGCAAGAACGTGTTTTGAATGAAGGAAAATACTTAGATTACAACAAACAAGTAAGTGCAGAATTAGAATATGGAAAATACGATCTGAACAAAGAGATTGAATTTATCCTTATGGCATATATTTCAAGAGAGGATGTATTAGGCGTTAATGTAACTACGTCTTATCCAAATTTAGATTTAGATCAAAATATAAGTAATCAATAAGGTGATGCTATGTTTCCAGGAATGGGTGGAATGAATCCTGCGCAAATGCAGAAAATAATGCAGCAAATGGGTATTAGAACAAGCGAAATTAAAGCAAAGAGAATTATTTTTGAAACTGATGATGGTAATTTAGTAATTGAAAATCCGCAAATTACAAAAATGACAATTCAGGGCACAGAAACTTATCAGGTAGTTGGTTCTGCAAAACTTGAAGAGCAGAAAACAAGAAAGCCAAAAGAAATCGAAATAACTGATGAAGATATTGAGATGGTTGCACAACAGGCACATGTTTCCAGATCAGATGCAAAGAAGGCATTAGAAAAAACAAAAGGAGATATTGCAGAAGCAATTGTCTTGGCAGGAAAATAATAATTACTCAATTAAATAAATAACAAATGTGTTGTTGTTTTGTTTAATTGTTCCTATTTCTTTATTTTTTAAGAAATTTGCTCCAAAATCATTTTCTATTAATGTTACTGCAAATATATTTCCATTATTTGCTTTGAAAAATAAAACCCATTGTTTACCTTGAGATTCTGCAATAGCTTGTTCTATCCACACATTTAATTTACTTTTTGGATTTACAATATCTTCAAATGTAACTCTTCCTTTTATTGCTTTTGTTTCTATTACATATTGCTGAAAACCAGGATCGTCTGTAGTTATGTCTCCTCTAAATTTTTCTGCGCCTATTGTAGTAAATCTTGCTCCACTTGAAACACCAACTCTATACCATTGGCTTCCTGTAAGATTAGTTAAAACCTTTGCAATTTCCAATTCAAATCTGTTTCCCTTCTTCTTAGAATTTATCATCTGATCACACAAAATAAAAGTTACAAATATTTATAAACATTTGTCTTCATAAAATATATACTGCTAAAAAGGAGTGATGCGATGAATAATAATAGAGATTTATTGGCAAGGTATGCTTTACAACAGTTGGAACCTATGCACTTCTCAGATCATCGTTGGCTCTTTAGACTCTATTTCAGGCAAAAACTCAGATGAAGTTATAATAAATCTTTACAATGATGGATTCAGTACAAGGGATATTGCAGACTATCTGCAGATCTCACACATGACTGTTTACAGAAAGATTAAAAGATTAGGCTTAGCTTAAATTTTCCTTTTTTTATTTCTATTGATTTAGACTCTTCTTTTAAGAAACATATATAAATTATTGTGTTGTTATTTAAACATGGATCAAGAAATTATCTGTGCAATTTCTAATGAAAAATGCACTTTAGATGACGCGGTTATATTTGGAACCATTGTTTCTGGATTTAGGAAATTCATTAAGAAAAAACATCCTAAAATAAAAGAAAAAGATTACATTTGTAAGAATGTCTTAAGAGAAATTAGGCGTCAGTATATAGAAGATGCAATTCTCAAAGAAAAAGGTCACATAACCATTATAGATAAAAAAGTTGTTGACAGCATCCTTAATCAAGAATCTGTTGTAAGAGATTCTGAACGCGAATTTATTGAAGGCACAGGATTTTGGGATGGCTTTGCAGACAAAGTAGCAGAATTTGTTGGCAGCTGGAAATTTATCTTTATATTTTGTTTCTTTATTGTTGTGTGGATAATTCTGAATGCATATATTTTATTGTATCAGCCTTTAGATCCGTATCCATTTATTCTTCTTAATTTAGTTTTATCTTGTGTTGCTGCTTTGCAAGCTCCTATTATAATAATGAGTCAGAACCGAAAAGAAGAGAAAGATAGAATAAGATCTCAGAATGACTATATGGTAAATCTTAAAGCAGAGCTTGAAATTAAAGGTCTCAACGAGAAAATAGATTATTTGCTTCAAGATGAATGGAAAAAACTTCTTGAAGTCCAAAGACTTCAACTTGATATTCTTGAAGAACTTTCTTTTAATAAAAAATAATTCTTTTTGTTAATTCTAGTTATACGCTCCTGCCGGGAATTGAACCCGGGTCACGAGAGTGAGAGTCTCGTGTGATAGCCACTACACTACAGAAGCTAAAATTAGCAATGTTCTGTATATATGGGGTTTAGGAAGCTTTTTAAATATTTCTTATCATAATCTTATTGTGATTTAAATGAATATTACAATTAATATCGATGGGTACATAAATGGAATTGCAGAGAAACTAATAGCAAAAGGGATAGTCAGAACCAAGTCTGAAGCGTTCAGATTAGGACTACTTACTTTAGATGATAAGTACAATCTAAACAGAGAAGATTATTACAAGATGGCAGAAAAAAAGTTTTCAAAGTTATGGCAAGATGAACCCAAAGGAGTCTGGGAGAGTTACTTGAATGAAAAATGAATTTTTACAGAAAGATCTCGTATTAGTGAGTTTTCCATTTAGTAATCAATTAGATTCCAAAATTAGGCCTGTATTAATAGTTTCAAATAATTCATATAATTCATCTTGTGGTGATTGTCTAATTGCTGGGATTACATCTTCTTTAAATTCAAATATTTATACCGTGAATATCGATGATGCTGATTTAGTCTCAGGAAAACTTATTGTTGCAAGTAGGATAAAGGCTGATCATTTGTTGCTAATAGAAAAAGCGATGATAATAAAGAAAATCGCATCAATCTCAGATTCTTTTTTTGAAAAAGTTAAAGATAAAATAAATAGTTTATTTTGAATCGGCTTTCTTTAAGCTCTTTAATATCTTAAGAAGTTCAGGGAATGTTTCGTAGCCTGATGCTTTGTTAAAGTGACCCGCGCCCTTAATAATCTTAGGCTCAACTCCCAAGCTTGTTGAGAACTCTTGTGCTTTTTCCAAAGAAATATAAGGATCATTATCTGATTGTAATAAAACAAATTGATCACAGTTTTGTTTTATCTTCTCCCAATCGAACTTTTTATCAATAAATGACTTATTCAATTCATCATATTCCTCAATTCCTGTTTGTCCTATAAATCCAGCAACAAAAAAACATGCCTTTACTTTAACATTTGTTTTTTCCAAAACAGATAAAATAAATGCTGTGCCTAAACCATATCCTATTAATACAGTATTTTCATCAATTTTGCTTGAATATGGCTCAAAAAAATCCATCCAATTATTCAAACTCTGATACTTAGGAGTTGGAAACTCAGGAACAAAAACTTCTTCGCTTTGTTTCTCCAACTCTTCTTTTAACCACGGAAACCAATTCTCATTTGGATTTCCATTTGTTCCATGTACTATAATAAATCTCATATAATATCCCTTACCTTAAACCATTTTTCTTTTTAAGTTTTACAACCATTTCTTCTGGTTTGTTTGCTTGTACACTAACATTATCGAGTAGATTCATAAAGCCAATATCTCCTTTGTAATGCGGTACCACATGAAAATGTAAATGTTCTTGAGATCCGCCAGAATAATTTCCTATGCCGAGTCCTATATTAAAACCTTCTGGATTGAACGCAACCTTGAGAAATTTAACTGCACGCTTTATCATTAACATTACATCCTTATCTTCATCTTTGTTTAGGTCTTCAAGATTTTTTATATGTCTTTTTGGAATAACTAAAAGATGCCCAAAAAAATAGGGGTAGTTATTTGCCAATATCGCTGCTGTGTTTCCTTCATAAATTATATACTCTTGTTTGTTTTTATAATTGCAGAAGGGACATTTGTTATCATGTCTTTTTTCTTCAACATATTTTTTTCTAATTGGTGCATACATTATTTGTGCGGGCACATTATCCCTCCATAATAGATAACCTATTTAATGTTTCTGGGGTTTGCGAACACAAATTTAACTTTACTGACATAGATATGACTCTTATTAAATTCAAAACTTTTCTCTATCAACATTATAGTATGTTATTTCTAACTCATTGTCAACAATTGCCAGAACATATTTTGCGTGCAATCCTTGAGCCATTCTTACATTTCTTGCAATAACTTCTGTTCTGAGTGCAATATCTTGAGGACAGACATCTAAAACAAATTGTGTGTGTGCATCATCAATCTTTTTTCCTAAAGGATAAACTCTAAAATCAAATCCAAACTTTAAACCAGTTTTTATTATATATCCTTTGTCTCTGATTTCCTTATAAACATGAAATTTATGCATTAAAAAATTATTTTTTGTTGTTTCTAAGACTTTTTTGATAACTGCATTTTTTGGCAGGTCTTCCATCTTTAATAAAATAGTCATATTTCTGTTTTCCATCAGGTAAATTGTTTCATACACATCTAATACAAGATAGTTTTCATATCTCTCGCCATAGCCTTTTTGTATTAAAATATCTATTGTGCTTTTATCAGTTACAATTGCTTTATCGCCATCAAGTTGTGCAACAAGTTTTGTCTTCGACATAAGATCACTTCAAAATCAAAATTTATATATATTAGACAAAAGCATTTAAATATAGTTATTATTATATTATAAAGTAAAATGTGAGAGGGGTGAATCCATGTGGCAGGATTTTATTAGAACAAATTTTGTTTCTGTTTCTCCAGATTATACTATTTCTAAAGCATTGCATTCTTTGGCAAAAGAAAAGGTATTGCTTGTTTTTAAGGATAAGAATTTTCAGGGTGCTATCTCAAGAAAGAACCTTCTGAGGATAGGTGTCAGCCTGCCAGAGGAAAAAGTATCTACAGTAATGATCAAGCCGCCTCATTTAACAAGATCTGATAACGATTTAGATGTTGCAAAATATTTTATTCAGTATGACCTTCATAAATTAGTTGTTTTTGATAAAAACAAAGTAATTGGTGTTTTAGACAGAATTGATTTCTTAGAAAATGTTGTAAAATCTGCAATTGGTTCAGAAGAAGTAAATTCAGTTACAACCACAAATGTAGTTATAATTGCCCCAAATGCAACATTAGCACAAGCACTGGGCTTATTTAAGGAGCATAACATTTCAAAGCTTGTTGTTATTTCTGAAGGAAGTGTTAAAGGAGTAATAACTTTAACAAATATTCTGAATTATTTTATGAATTCCAGTAAGCTGACAATTGCAAACTTGAAATCAACTTTAGTAAAAGATGTTATGAAAGATGATATTTATAGTATTAATATTGGTGAAAGAATATCGAAAGCAATAGATGTTTTCAGAAACAAACATATGTCTTCTTTAGTTGTCTTGAATAAAGGACTGTTATTTGCAAAAGGAAATCTTTATGGTATTGTAACAAAAACAGATTTATTGTCGCGATTTATATCACAGTCTAAGCAATCAAAAATAATGATTCACATCACATCTAAGATGAAAAATGTAGATTCTGCAATTATAGAGAAGAAACTTGAAAGTCTTGATAAAGTTTTGGATAAGGGAACCCAGATTTTTGTTCATTTAAAACAAGGCAAAGAAAAGTTCAGGGGTTTACCTTTGATAAATTGTAGACTTAGAATTGTCAAAACAGGAAGAAGTGAAAATATCTCTGTTGAAGGTTGGGGATTAGAACACTCAATAGAATTAGCAGTTCATAAAATAAAAAGAAGATTAACGGAACACGACTTCTCTTAATTCTTTTTTATTTCTTGATGAAATTATTGTATTCTTGTTAATTTAGACGCCATTTCTTCTGGTTTTAGTCTTCTTCGGATAACATTTCTTATAAGCGTGAATATATTGTTGTATCCCTCTAAATTATTAACTATTGGATATAGTGTAGTGTGCCATTTTTCAATCAAGGCTTGCGGGTTATATTTTTTTTCTTTAAATCTCTGAATTGCGTGCCATGATAGCGCATAAATATCTGTAACTATATCTATATTACTTATTTTATTTGCAATAGGCATTAGTATTCTTACCACAAATTCGAAATATGGCTCAGTAAATGGAACTGCTTCTTCTGCAGATATCAATAATGTTTTATATATTTTTACTTTTGTCTCGTGATTTATATATTTCAATTCATCTATTTCATGTATTATTCTTGAAATATTATGTAAATTAGGAGTCTCAATATAACTCTTATTTAAAGAGTTAAAAATACCCTTAAGGAATGATACTTTTTGTTCGTCAGTTAATACTTGTGAAATTCGTGTAGTTTCTATAAGCGTCTTTAATTCAATTTCTATTGCTTCTGGATTTGTATGTTCTCTTGCTCTCTTAGAATGCAATTCAAATGCGGCTTCTAAGTGTTCAACATCTTTTTTATCTGCAATCATTTCTTTAGGAAGATATTTTCGCAGAGGCTGTTCTCTTTTTTTAAATAAATCAAGGAATCTTCTCATACAATCACAACTTACTTAATGTAGGTCTTAATTCTACTCTATATGGTTTTGTATCTTTTACTTTTAATGCAATATCATTATCTCCTGTAGACTGAATTATTGTGGCTGCATTCTTTATTAGCTCTGAATTTAAGTCAACTTCTTTTGGAGTAAATAAAACAAAAAATTTCTTTTTATTTTGTTTTATTAGATTTAAAATTTCAGTTTGCATACCATTTAGTTCTTTTGATAATAAATCATCTGCGAATGGCAAAACAATTGCAATAGGTTTGTCAGTTTTATATAGCTTTTTTATGATGTTGTGTACAATAACTGTATTTGTTATTGTGTTGTCTTCTTTTAATAAAATAATATTTACTTTTCCCATTTTTTGACTCCATACTTCAGTGTAGTTCTCTGTGTTGTATTCTCCCTGATATAAATCAGAATATTTCTGCCTGATTGTTTCTATCAATCTTTGTGAAAGCAAAACATCATATTTGGTAATTTCTTCTGTTGGCTCATACTTTTCTAACTTGCTGTATAGTGTATCAAGATTTCCTGGATGATATTTGTCTATTGTGTAACTAATTATTTTGGTAGTATTTTCATTACTATTTAATGCATATAATTCACAAAACTGTGCTGCAGAAATCTCTTTGAGATCTGCAAATAAGCTTTCTTTATTTGGTGTTGTTAATGCAATAGGAAAACCAATAGGATCTGTTTGTAACTTAGCTCTTACTTGTGCGTCATTATCATTAGGATATTTCATATTCTCAGTATTTTTATCGAATGTAAACAACAAAACATTAATGTCATTTAGTGCGAATTCTTCTGTTATTACAGATTGAATATGATTTTTTGCCTGTTTATCTTCTCCATATATAACTAATGTCTTTGCAAATAGGCTTATCTGTTCAAAGCTCTTTTCATTTGTTGTTTTGTGAAATCCTATATTTATTTGATTTTCTGCTCTTACTTGTTTAGATTCAGATACAAGAGTATTTTGTATATGTGCGCCTAATTTTGTGTTGCTTGCAATTGTTGCAAATGTAATTGGATTTGTAAATAATTGGGATTGAGTACTTTTTTCTAATTCAGAAAAAGTCTGGATTTTAAGCTCATAAGATTTTGCAATATCTTTTACTACTTTCATGTTTTTTTCTAATGTTTTTGTCTGTTCAATTACTAAGTTTTTTGCTTCAGCATCATCTGAATTAATAAATTCTGCTTTTTGTGTTAGTACAAAAAACTTGTCTGTATCTTTTTCTGTGTGAACCATCAGCAATATGTTTGATTTTGTCAGTGTTTCTGAAAATGATTCAACATCTCCTTTAACTCCAAGAACTGAAGAGATACTTACAATTGCTTTTGTTTTATCTTCATTTAATATTTCTGTAATAATTAGACCTTCTTTGCTAAATAGTATTCTCAGGGGATAATCATCAAAAGTTCCGTCAAAAACTGTTTTCCAGGGTCCGTTTGGGTAATTAATTAAAGCCATTATTATTCCTTCATTTCAATACCAAAAGGTATATAAGCATTTATAATATATATGTAGAATAAATATTGTGTAGATTTTTAAATGTTGCTATTATTTTGTTGTGGTGATGGTGTGGCTGCTACTTTAAAGGAAACAGTTGGTGATTTAAAATCTTCAGGAATGACTAATGCAGAGATAAAAGACATGCTTTCTGCTATGGGTTACAGCGAGGCAGACATTTCAGGTGCTTTAGCTGATTCAGGCAGGTCTGATGATTTTGATGAATCAGAAGAAGAAGTTGTTGAGATGCCAAAAAAGAAACAACCAGTTAATGCTGAGACAAAGAAAGAAGCTGACAGAGCAGTTTTAGCAAGCAGAATGGCAATGAATGTTTCCCAATCTGCTGTTGATAAAATTGATGAAAAGATGGATGAAATAAATAATCTTAGAGATAAAATTTCGGATGTACATGAGATTGTTCTGGATCAACCGACAACAGAGCATATAGACTCTTTACATGATAAAACAGATGCGTTACACATACGTACTGATGAGTTAGAAACAAAGATAGATGAATTAAATGCAAAAATAGATGGCTTAACAAGTTTAATGAAAAAAATACTTGAAAGCCAAAGAGATATTTTAATGAGAATGAAATAAAGGGCTTATATTCAGACTTGTGTTAATTCTACAAAAGTTATTCGAAAATCAAGAATAAAAACAATTGTTTCTCTTATTGTTTCATTAATTATAGGATTCTTTTTTGGTTATGGTCTGGTCTGGTTTGGTCCAAGACCTGAAGATTGGATATATATTAAAATAAAGACAGGAATAATTTTGTTCATTTGCTTTTTTGTTGTGATATATGGCTTTTGGAGTTTATTTGAAAAGAAATAAATTTCAAACATCATAAACTTTCTCTATTATTTTTTTGAAAAGAACGTGTGCAATGTACATTTCTTCTGGATTTAAGTTAACCGAGATTGAATTTAGTTTTCCATCTTTTTCTTGTTGATTTAATCTGAAACAGTAGTTATTTCCTGATTTTGAAATATTCAAAACAGCATTCTTGAAATCTGATTTGTAATCTCCTTTTGCAGGATCGTGAAATAATTTAACTTCTGTTCCTTTTTCTAGGTAAGAGACATTTATTTTTGCCAATTCAATTGCTGACAATTTGATTGTTAATTTGTTCTGCCAGTCAAATGCTTTTTCATCTTTCTGTTTTGCAAAATCAAAAAAAACAGATTCCTTTTCAGGATTAAAATCAATTGACAAAGCAGATCCTGTGTTTGTTCCATTTGCTTTGTATACTCTAAATTGTTTTTTATCTCTATAGCCTTTTTCTTCAGGCATAAAATCATCTCCTTCTGGCTTAATATGTATTTCCTATTTTTATGTTTGGTTGTGTTAAATATAATAAGGTCCTAGTGTCTCCAGTTTCTAAAATTGTTTTTGTTTTTATTAAATCAAATTCTGTTTTTACAAACAAATTCCAAACATCCGCCCAGTTGAATTTTTTATCATCAACAATTTTAATTATGCCTGAAATGTCTGCAGGTTTATAGCCTGCTTTTAGGAACATAATGTATAAACCATGCTTAGAGATGCCAAAATATTCTGCTGTTTTTTGCCAATCTCCTTTATTTTCAATTAACATACCAGCTCTTTTTATGAATTCTCTTGCTCGATATATTTTTTTGACTGCTTTAACATCAAAATTTTTATTCTTCAGATAATTAAACAATATATATGTTCTGCCATACCTAACCCGATATTTTTTATCAAGCAAATCAAAGATTTCTTTTGTTGTGTATTTATGTCTTGCATTATTGAATAATGCAGAAATGTCTTGCTGTTTAATGTCTAAAGCTAAGAATATCGATATAATTGTTGCATAGGGTTTTTTCATTAATTCTGCGGCTTTTACCCAGTTTCCATTTGTCTTAATTAAAGCATTGATACATTCTAATCCTTTGCAATATTTAACTAAAGTTCTAAATTCATCTAAATCTATATTGTGCTTTTTTGTAAAGGATAATATTGTTGGTATCATAACTTTATATTTTTTTGCGATGGCAGTAATATTGCCAGAATTATTAACGAGCTCTTCTTCAAAAGTATTTATGTCTAAATTAAATCTTCTCTTTGTAAATTTGTCTTCTAATTTATATCCTGCTTGCTGTAAGAGTTGTCTTGCGTATTCTTTGGTAATGCCAAATTCTTTTTCACCTTTTTTACCAAATCCTTTGTTTTGTTTTATAAATTTAATAATACTATCTGCTACTTCTTTATTTCTTATTCTGTCTACGCTAAAATATATCGGGGTTTTCTGATAATCAGGATTTGGTTTGTCAGTAAATAAAAACGTTTCAATATGTTTCCAGTCTCCTAGCTTTATATTATTTTTTCGTAATATTTTCAACAGTTCGCTTGCAGAGATTTTATGATATCTTGCTGTAGCATTTATATCTTTTGTTTTATAATATGTATCTAATATTTTTATTAATCTAACTCTGCGATATGTTCTGGAAACATTTTTAGAGCCGCCAAAATCTTTCAGGTTTTGAGCAATAATATATTGCGTTACTCCCAAATCTTTTGCAGCAATAGTTATATTGCCATTAGTATTATCTAATGCATCAAATAATTTTTTTGGCTCAATTATTATTGTTTTTGATCTGCCTTTTATTTTTGGCATAATTATTCTCCTTTGTTACAAATTATTTCTAATGCTTTTGCCATTGTGTTTGGCCATTCAAATGTAATAAAATGTTTTTCCAACATTCTTGTGTATTTCGAATAAGTAGATAAGAAAACAACTTTCTTTATGCTTTGTTTTTTCAAATATTCAATTATTTTTTCAACTTCTTCTTTATTTAGTTTAGGAGTTTGCCCTAATAAGACAATAATATATGTATCTACAAATGCTTTTGTGTTTTCAATAGCGTTTATATAACGTTCAGCACCTGCATCTCCCATTAGGTCAACAGGATTATTTACAGAGACTCCTAAAGGCATCTTTTTCTTCAAATCGGTCTTTACTTTTTCAGGCAGGTTTGCTAACTTTATTTTATTCAATTCTAATTGATCAGTTAAAATAATTCCATATCCTCCACCATTTGTAATTATACAAACATCTTTTATTTTTTTTAATGGCTGTATCTTAGCAAACTCAAGCAAGTTCTTAACACTGTAAACTTGAATAACTCCATATTGTTTCAAAATTCCATCATAAATTTCTTTTTGTCCGGCTAATGCTCCTGTGTGGCTTGCAACTGCCCTCTGCCCTCTTTCAGTAATTCCTGCTTTCAAGAATATAATTGGTTTTTTGTGTTTCTTAATGAGGTTAATAAATCGTTCTCCGTCAACAACTTCTTCAACATATGCAATAATTGTTTTTGTGTTTGGATCTTTTTCCAAATACTCAAGAAGATCTGATTCATTTACATCAGATGCATTTCCGTAGCTAATAAATTTACTTAATCCAATATGTTTTTCTGCCATTAAATCAACTAATGTAGCTCCGATTGTTCCTGATTGACTGATTATACTTATCTTTCCTTTGTGTGGCCTTCTTTCTAAGTTCTCAGGCAAGAAAATGCAATCTAACCCAGAATACAAATCAATGCAACCTAATGTATTTGGTCCTATTAATCTTATTTTGTGTTGTTTTGCAATTTTCTTTATTTTGTCTTCTGCTTTAATATCTCCAGTCTCTTTGAAACCTGCACTTATTATAATACAGAATTTAGTTTTCTTTTTTCCTAATTCAACTAAACTTTTTGCAACAAACTCTTTTGGAATTGCAATTATTGCCAAATCAATATTCTTTTCAGGCAATTCTAAAGCAGTTTTGTATGCTTTTATTCCACAGACTTCATTATCGTTTATGTTTATAGGATACAATTTTCCATTATAATCCAAAAGATTCTTCATTATTGTATTCCCTATTTTTCCATCAACATTTGATGCTCCTATAATGGCTATGTTCTTTGGATTAAATAATTCTTTCATTTAATTACCTTATTTTCCTTTATTTACGGGTATTGGTACTTTTGTATAATCTATTTCTAACCCTGCTTTTGATAATGCTGTTTTTGTCATGTATATTTTCAAGTAAACCTTAATCTTGTCTTTTTCTTTTGGCTCTGCACCCTCAGGAATTGATGCAGTGATAGCTTTTCCTGCATTTGGGCTTGCTAATCCTTTCAAAATCTTAGCAAATTCTGCTTCACTTTTTGTTTTTCCTGTTACAAGAGATGCAATATAATCATCAACTATCTTCAAGTTGCAGCTTTTTCTTAAATTTGCTTCAATCTTTCCATCAAAACTTATACTCATTGATGCTAAAAAGTCAACAATATCTAATGCAGGCACAACTTCAGTTATTTTTAATTTTTTAATGATTTTCCAATCATCATAATTTGCAATAAATTGTATTTCTCCTTCCATAATATCACCTCAATTGTGGATGGCTGTTTAATGTTTTTGGAACTTGTGAACAAAAACTTAAACTTCCTTCTGCCATTCTTTCATCTCCTTATCTAGCTCTGTAATTAACTTTTTCTTGTTTGCCAAATATAACTTTTCTTAATTCTATATCTGCAACTTGCCAACCTTTCTTTTTTCCCATTACAAAAAGTCTGAATGCATCACTAAGTCCTCTTCTGTGTTTTGATGTGGCTACATATTTCTTAATTTCATCAAAAGTGTAAAGCCCTTTTTTAAGTCCATAATAAAAAGCAATTGTCGATGTTTTGTATTCATCGGTTGCAAACAGTCTATGAATAAATTCATGTGCGGGTGTTGTTTTGTTAATTTTGTCTTCATTCTGGTTGAGAACCAAATCTGATAAATAAATATTATCACTTACTTGCATACCATAAATATTATATCTTTTAAATCTATGATCTAATTGTATTCTCTCTATGTCACAATATGCGTTCAGTATTTGAACTGCACTCGTATATTGCCCATCAACAAGACATCTCTGTATTAACGACAAACTAAATTTTTGTGTTTTCTTCAACCATAAGTTCGCATATTTCTCAATAGTTTCTGAAGACATATTTGGAGCTAACAATCCAAGTATTTCTTTATACTGATTTACGATTATTTGTACTTCTCTCAATGAGAATTTATCATTTCTAGGGTTGGGGTGATTTTCTTCAATCGCTTTGATCAAATCAATAATATATCTACGAAAGAATCTTTTTTGTGCAGGAGTATATTTTTCCAAATTCAATGCCTGTTTTAGTGCCTTTGTTTTTAACTCGTCAGGCAGTATTTTTTTTACTGTTGCTTTAGGTTCTAATTTTATTTCTATTTTCTTAAACTTATGCATTTACATCATCTTTCCAATTTGCTTTTAATATAATCAGATAATTGTTTCATATTTGGTTTATTGTTTGTCTTTTGCATAATTTGTTTTGCTGCTTCTCCCATTAAAGGATTTAATGCAAATTCTTTTTTCTGCATAATAAATTCTTTTCTTTCAGATAAGATATTATCAATTATCTTCTTTGCGCTTGTGTCTAATTCTGCTTTTGTAAGCAAAGAATTTATTTCTTCTTTCGATTTTCCTTTTACCGCTAATTCAATTGCTTTTTTGTAATCTTTTCTGTCGATTTCTTTTATTATCCATTCATTTTTTTCAAATTCAAATCTATCAGGTAATGCATTTACAAAATCTGCTAATGCCTTTATATCATATTTTCCAAGTTTTTCTGTAAATTCTTTTGCATAATTAGATTTAGCAATTTGTTCTGCAACCTGTTTGTTTAATCCTACTTTAACATACCTTTCAACTCTTTCAGAATACCACAAAGGAAGCTCTTTTTTTATTTCTTTTAATACGCAAGAATTTATTTCAATAACAGGAACATCTGTTTCAGGATACATCCGTTCTGCTCCCGGAAGAGGGCGAGAGTATTCTGTTGTTCCATCTTCTAAAGGATTTCTTGTTTCTTCAGGTATTTCCTCGTATAATTGCAATGCGCGATCAAAAACAGCTTTTAATGCTTTTTCTGCTTCCTCTTTTTTTTCAACAACAATTACAAACCCATCTTCTTTCTCTATTTTGAGTTTCTTGCAGACGTTATCAACAATCTCTTTTGTAATTCCATATTTAGGTAATTCATCTATATGGAAAAGTCCTTTAACTTTAGACTTTGCTTTTGCATAACTTGATAATTCTGTTCCTATTCTTTTTCCAGGCTGTGTTTCTATTCCTAATATCCCTTTAAATCCTTTCAAAGGAATTGCTAATGCTAATTGTCCTTTTTCTAAGCTTTCTTGAATTCTTTTATTTTCTTTTGCACCTTTTAATTCATTTGTTACATCAAATATTCTGAAACTTTGTTCTTTTTTATTTCCTTTTTTGTACAATATGTCTTTTACTTCTAGTAATTTGACTTGCCTCATTACTTCATTTTCTACATATTTATCAATCAAATCTAGGTATTGTGCTCCTTTTATTTCAACTCTTGCACCTTTTGCAATTGAAACATTTATATCTTGCCTAATTGTTCCTAGCCCGCGCATTGCTTTTCCCGTAATTCGCATTAACTCTCCAATTTTAGCTGCACATTCTTTAACATCTTGTGGAGTATTTAGATCTGGTTTTGTTGTAAACTCAATAAGAGGAATTCCTAATCTGTCTAATTTATATCTTGTATAATGAATTGTGTTTTCAACAGGACGTGCAGCGTCTTCTTCTAAACAAATGTTTGCAACTCCAACTTTCTTTCTATTAATTTCTAAAAGTCCATCTTGTGCAATTAAAACTGTGCGTTGAAATCCAGATGTATTTGAACCATCTATTACCAATTTACGCATTATAAATGCTTTATCAAATATCTTTGAATCTGTTTTCAGAGCGACTTCTAAAACTATTTTCAATGCATCTTGATTTATTGCGTGTGGTGGCTCCTCATCTAATTCAACCAAGCAGATTTTATCTGGATCAAATTCGTAAATATATTCTTTTCCTTTTTGAAACTGTTGCAAAGCTGCTTTGTCAAATTCTCCTGTTTCAGATGCAACGGGTCTTAATTTTCTTCTTATTTCTGCTTTTCCTGGCGCTTCACTTATTTCTGATTCACAGTTGCAGAACAGCTTTTTAGTGCTTAGCTGCTGATGGCATTCAATCCCTGCTTTCAAACCTAATTTAGCATAATCCAACATTTATATCACATTATTTTATTCTTTGTAATATTTAAGATATTTTCTGCAAATTTAATTATGTGTTCTACTTCTTCTCTTGTTGCTTCAGTACCCTCATAACTTATTTCTTGTCTACTAATTCTAAATTGATCTGCTTCTTTTAATAGTTTTACCAATTCGGTTTCATTTTCATATAATTTTGCGACTGCAATAAACAAACAAAAGTGACTCTTTTCAACATATCCTTTTGAATATAATAATGATCTTGCAGAATGAAATATGCAATTATATGCCGTAAGTTCGCAAGCATCTAATGTGTCATTGTTTAGTATTTTCTTTGCTTGTCTTATAAAGTTTTCTGCGATCTTGATCTCTGTTTTTACCCAATTTACTGCAAAAGGATTCTTTTTTATAAGTTTTTTTTCTTCACATTCATTGAAGTTCATGTAATTCTTCTCCAAAATATAAGCCATGATTTTTTATTTCACTAATTAATTCCTTGTTTTTTTGTTTGTATTCATCTAACTTATAGAAAGGAACATTTATTATATTAATATCTTTTTTAATTTTTCTTCCAATTTCTTTGACTTTGTCTTTGTCGTATTCTTTACTTTTAATTACGAATATATCTATATCACTATTTTGGTTATAATCTCCGGTAGCAGTACTGCCAAATACATAAAATGGGTTTTTTATTAGCTCATCAATGTTATATTCTTTCAATTTAGTAATTAGATATGCAGACTTCCATTTTCTTACAATTGGATTCTTATTGTTAAGTTTAACGGTCTTTGTATTAGGTAAATTCATATTATTTAATAAGTTTTCTTTAATTAATAAATCTATGTAATGTTTTGTTGTACTAGGACTAGTTTTTAAGATTTTTGCAAGTTCTCTTATGCTAACATTTTTGTCAGGGTTTGCCAGAAAAAATTCTATTACTTTGAATCCCGCAAACTTTTCTAATATACTTATCATATTAATAATAATAACAGAAAAGAATATAATATGTTCGATTAAAAGAACAGTTGTTCGATTAAAAGAACACTATCTTTTTCTTGCAATAACTACATACGAGCTGTGTTCATGTTCAAAAGGTCTTGAACCTGGGTGCCCAGGTTCTGTAAAACTTTCTTCATTAATGCTTAATATCTCAAATTTATCAAAAAGTGGTAAAATTTCTTTTTCATTATCAATGTATCTGACTTTTGTACCTTCTTCCAAAAACATATTATGTCCTTTTTTCTCGCCTTTTGAAATATATTCATATGTTGAATCTCTTGTAGTTGCAAAATCTATAATTACAACACCATTTGGCTTTAATATTCTATATAATTCTGAAATTACTTTTTCTGAATCAAAAATGTGTGTTAAAACGGTAATGCTTACAATTGCATCAACAGAGTTGCTATTTATTCTTGACATGTCTTGTAGTTCAGAATTTAGTAATTTATAGTTTGTCTTGTTTTTTGATCTTAATAATCTGTCTGTGATTGTTAAAGCATTTGGTGCACCATCAACACCAATTACTTCAAATCCTTGTTCTAATAAGTATAGTATGTTTCTGCCTTGTCCACAACCTGCATCTAATACTGTTTTTACTTTATTATCTTTTAATACTTTTATATTTCTTACCAAAAATGGTGCAGGTGTCAAATCATAATCCTGAAAATTTTCTACATTATAATGTTTTTTATTCCAGGCTAAACCATCTTTCATAAATATCACAATTTAAACATAATTTGCTCAGCCCGCCAATCAATCATCACAAATCAGTCGTTGTCGGCCTCATCATCGCATATATATTTGTGAAGATGTATTTAAAGGCTTTTCTGCATATTTTTAGAGTATGACAAAGAAAGTGGAATACAACAAGCTTGTTCGAGATAAAATTCCAGAAATTACAAAAGAAAGTGGAAATGAGCCTATTTATCATGTTGCTACTGATGATGAATATAGACAAAAGCTTTTAGAAAAAGTAATAGAAGAGTTAGAAGAATTTAAAGAAGATTCGTCTTACAAAGAAATGTCTGATTTAATGGAAATCATATACTCAATACAAAAAGAATTTAATTTAGATAAAGACAAAATAGAAGAAACACGTAAGAAAAGAGCAAATGAACGCGGTTCATTTGAAAAGAAACTAATTTTAGAATATGTGATTGAAAACAAAAAATATAAATAAAAAAAGAACAAAGAATTTTTAATGACAAAATTGATGATTTGTTTCAAATATCACAAATTACAACAGTGCCACAAAGTATTCGCTTAGTGACAAGTATTGCAGTGTTCTTCTTCACAATCGCATCCACAAGATTGTTGAGTCATCGTTTTTTCCATTTCTTTTATTTCTGCATTTGAAAGAACTTTGTCTACTTTTATTTTGAATGTTAAGTCTTTTCCTGCCAATGGATGATTCAAAATAGCTTTTACTTTTTCTTTTTCTACTTTAATAACATGAATTACTAAAGGGCCCATATTTGACATTAATTCAAATTCTTTTCCTTCTTTCAAAAGGTCTGCGCCCTGGAATGAATTCTTTGGCAATTCAACAACTTTCTTGTTCTTTTCGCCGTAAGCATCTTTTGCTTTTATTTTAACTGTTTTTTCCATGCCTGTTTTCATTCCTATTACGGCTTTATCAAATCCAGGAACAACCATTCCTAATCCTGCTTTGAATGTTAATGGTCCTTTTCCTTTCGAGGTATCAAATACTTTTCCATCACTGAATTTTCCTTCATATTCCACTGAAACCCAGTCTTCTTTCTTTACAATTATTGCTTTAACTGGTTTAGCTTTAGCAACAACTTTCTTCTTAGCGGCTTTCTTTACTGGTTTTGCGTTCTTTACAAGTACTTTCTTCTTCTTAGATGCCATTATTCATCAACTCCATAACAAATAAAACTAAAAAAATAGTAAAAGATACAGGTTGGAAAAGATTTTAAATAGAATTGTCTTTTCCTAAAATTCATATCTTAATTGAATGTTATTTGTTCTATATTCTGTAGAGTCATAAAACTCTTTTAATCTCAATGGCGCAGTAACTTTAACTTCTTTTTGGTTGTGTAGTTCTAAAACAAGTTTTAAAAACATTTTAATTGATTTTTGTCCAATCCTTTTATTTATGAATTTTGAAAGATTTGATACAAAATTAGACAAGAAACTTGAAGACTTTTTCAATACAGACAAAAGTGTTGTGTTTGCAAACAGATTAGTCGGGAAATATAATGTGTGCGCGAGTGTTTATACAGAATCAATTAATCATTTTTATGATTTTATAAACAGGCTTAGAGCGGTTTTCCAAGAACAATTAAAAGACTCTAGTTTTATTGTTGTTTTCTCAACAGAATACATTTCTCATTTGCCTAAAGGGCTATTGTAATCTAAAAGAATTGTTTGTAAAAATTCTCATAATCTTTATGTTTTCCAACAAACAATAATTCAATTATTTTGTTTTGTTTATCTAGTTGATATAGGATTCTGTATTGACCAGATTCTTCTACAAAATAGG
>Ga0172371_10002076_pt1 | contig 31952 bp, 21 predicted proteins | sample Lak12m_FD_114543 | JGI IMG/M metagenome (GOLD analysis project Ga0172371, IMG submission 114543) | Freshwater microbial communities from Kabuno Bay, South-Kivu, Congo - kab_022012_12m | ecosystem: Environmental > Aquatic > Freshwater > Lake | place: Democratic Republic of the Congo: South-Kivu...
ATGCAAATACAAATCACGCCTGCAACTAAAACCACGCTTAGTGACTACATATACTAGCCACAATACCCATAACACATTACAGACCATGGGTTTCCGTTACCAGGCGGGTGGAACATCCGCCTGACTGAGGGTTACGGAGGCGCGGCAGCGGCGTCGGCATGTCCCTGGCTGGTCTGGCTGTCTGCACTCAGTACCGGCAGTAGCGCTGGATGGCGGCCATGATCAGGCGCAGACCGGTCAGGCGGGAGCCGTTGTTGATGCTGCCGGCGGTGCAGAACACGACCCCCCGCTTCTCGCGCGACATCTCGAAGTCGCGGATCGTCTCGGCGACGGTGTTGACCTCCTCGTTCCGGCTGAAGGTGAAGGGTGCCAACTGCCCGTGGATCTCGGCCTTGGGCAGGTGCTCGCGGATCTGGCTCACCGACAGCGTCGGGCCGAAGTTCGCCCCGGTCATACCCAGGCGGCCCAGGATCGGCAGCAGGTGGGCCATGTCGGAGTCGGAGTGCTGGTAACGGCTATGCCCAGGCTGGGGGCTGTAGACATCGAAGACCCCCTTGAGGATCGGGTAGCCGAAGAACTCGTACATCTCCGGATTGAGCAGGCAGCAGTTGTCGTCTGCCCAGCCCCAGCCCCGCGGCGCGGTCCGGGGAGTGAAGCCGGCCTCCTCGTCGAGCACCCGGGCGCGGGCGAGGATCGCCCGGAGAATGAGGTCGCGGAGACGGCCCGCCAGAGGAGGGTTATCCATAATAAGGAAGATGAGGTTCTCGGGGCCGTAGATGCTGCAGGCGAAGGTGACGGGGCCGCGCTGGCCCCGGTACAGGGGCGGCTTCACGCCGGCGGCCCGCAGGCGGGCCTTCTCCTCAGCCCAGTTCGGCGGCAGGATGAACTCGCGCAGGGCCGCCAGCCGGGCCTCGACCCGGTCCAGCAGGGCCGCAAGCTCGTCGGGCGTCGTGGCCGACGGCTGCAGCCAGTAGGACCAACTGTGCCACTCCTGCTTGGCCTCGAAGATGTCGTGCAGTTCCTTGACCCCCGGCCAGGCATGCTGGGGGTTCGGCAGGCTCTCGCTCAACAATCGCCGCCCGACGATCTGCTGGGCCAGGTCGTTGTAGCGCCGGCTCAGCTCCACGCGGTACTCGGCCTGGTGCTGCACGTCGTACCAGTTCTCGGGGATGCCCAGCTCGTCGAACAGGCACTCGCTGGACATGAGCACGCCCAGAGGCAGTTGCGGACAGTCCGCGGCCCAGGGGTTGGCGCGGGCCTTGGCCTGGTCCGCCCAGAACCGGTCCAGATCCACGGGGGCCAGGCCGTTGCGGGCCTTCGCTTCCGCCACCAGCGTCTCCGCCATGGCGAGATGGTGCGGCTGCAGGTGAACACTCATGCGTGGTCTTCTCCAGAGGGCTTGCCCAAGGCGCTACGGCACGCCTGCACACCATACCACGCCAAGCCGCGGCTGCCGGGGCCCCAGACCCGGACGGCGGTCGTGCCATCAGGGCGCCCCAGGAAGGTCCGTTACCACGGGCTGTGTGACTCCCGCGGCACTGGCGGCGCTCGCCTACGGAGCGGCGATGAGCCGGGAGCGTTACGTCTCGGTGCCCACGGTAACGGTGCCATGAAGGCCAAGCTGGACGAGAACTTCCCAACGCGGCTGGCGCAGGTGCTCCGCCAGCACGGGCATGACGTCGAGCCCGGGCGAGTCCGTATCCGCCAGCGGCACTCCGACTGACCAACTTCCCCGTTACTTCGCGGGGCAGGACCGCGGCGGGAAGCGCGGCGAGTAGGTCTGCCGCGGCCGTTCGCGACGGTAGCTCGCGACGCATCCCTCGTGCGAATGGCGCCAGAGAGGCGCGGCGCGCTACGCGATGCGCATGGTCAGCCCGGCGTCCACGACCACGTTCTCGCCGGTCATGTAGTCGTTGGTGACCATCATCAGGATGGCCTGGGCGATCTGGTCGGGTTGGCCCTCCCGATGCAGGGGAATGCGCTGTTCGACGTTGATCTTCTTCTGGGCCTCGCTCATGGCCACGTGGAAGTCCGTGCGCACGATGCCGGGGCTGATGCAGTTGACGCGGATGTTGTACTCGGCCAGGTCGCGGGCCACGCCCCGGGTGAAGGCCAGCACAGCGCCCTTGACCGTCTGGTAAGCCACGATGCCGGCGCACCCGCGCAGCCCGGCGACGCTGGAGACGTTCACGATGGCCCCCTCACCGTGCTGCTTGAGATAGGGCACGGCGGCCTGGGTGCAGAAAAAGGGCCCGTCCAGATGCACGGCGAAGGCATGCCGCCAGGCTTCCGGAGTCACCTTCTCGATGGAGCCCGGCTCGGGCCCGCCGGCGTTGTTCACCAGCACATCCAGGCGCCCGAACGCGGCGACCAGCGCCGCGACCATGGCCTTGACCTGGGCATTGTCGCTCACATCCGCCTGCAGCGCAATGGCCTCACCCCCCGCAGCCCGAATGGCCGTCACCACGGCCTCGGCCCCGGCGCGGTTGCCGAGGTAGTTGACGCCCACCTTGGCCCCTTGCGCCGCCAGCCATTTGGCCGTCGCTGCGCCAATACCACGACTCGCGCCGGTCACGAGCGCGACCTTGCCTCTGAGTTCCATAGGGGGATGTGCTCCTGTTTCCTGACACGCCCGGACCGTCCCACCGCCCCGTCGGGTAGGCCAGCCAGCGATCCGGCCGCCGAAGACGGCGTGTAGTATAGCCCCGCGCGGGGGCGGCGCCGAGAGCGCGGTGGCCTGGCGGCGGCACAGAGCCGTGACAGTGGGCGAGCGGCAGGCGGCACCGGGGTCGGCGCCGCGGTACCAGGCTCTGCGTCAGTACTTGATGCTGCACCCGTAGGGCATGGTAGCCCGCGGAGCGAGTGGGATCCCGGCCAGCCCGGCATCAAGGACTTCCCGGACGTAGTTGAGGGCGCCTGGGATATCCTCGGGGTCGGTTGACGGCCGGTCATCCACCGGCCCGGTGTAGACCAGCGCGCCTTTGGGGTCGATGATGAAGACCTGGGGGGTAGTCCTGGCGCCATAGGCCTTGCCGACCACGCCATCGGGGTCGAGGAGGATCGCGGTGGGGACGGCCCGCCAGTCCGCTGCGCGCAGGCGCCACTCGGTGGGCGTGCAGTGTCCGAGCTTGCCGGGGGCGGAGGAGTTGAGGGTGAACCACAGCACCCCCATAGCCGTGTAGTCTCTCTGCATAGCCTGCATGTTGCCGCTGCGGTAGTGCTTGCCGACGTACGGGCACATGAGGTTGGTCCACTCCAGGACGACGTACTTGCCGGCGCCGTCTGCCAGTGAATGACTCTTGCCGTCGAGGTCGCTGAGGCGGAAGGCGGGGGCGGGCTGGCCCGGCTCAGCGGCAGAAGCACGGCCTGAACCGGCCACGCCGAGCCCCAGGCAGAGCGACAGGCACAGACCCAACCCCATGCGCAGGACCATGGTGTTCCTATCCTCTCGCCGCGACGGGCCGGGATGCGGGGATCGCGGCCGCCAGTACCCCCACGACACGCTGTACGGCGTCGCCTGGCCCGCCTTGGCCGATCAGCGTCCACCCTAGACAAAGCCGCGTCATGCCGCCTGTCTGCGTGCGTACTCGCACAGGCAGGCCGCAGTCCAAAGCTCGGCCTGCAGCCTGCGCAGTACGTACTTACCGAGTCCCGCGTCGGCCGGGGCTCTTTGGAGTGCCGGTGACATGTCACCGCTCTGAACCTGGGCTGCCATGCCCATGGATGCCTAGCCTGACGCGCGTGCGTCCGGGCGTACCCCTACGACGCGCGGTTCACGGCGCCACCGACGTCACCCGGCACGCCAGGTCCCGGCGGAACGGCGGCACGACCAGCGTCAGCCCCTCTGCCGTGGCCCTGGCCGTCTCTTCCCCAACTGAGCGTCCTTCGGCAGTCTCCACCCACTCGACCCGGGCCGGCCCCGCGGCCAGGCCGCGCACGGTGAGAGTGACCTCCCGCACCTCACCCGGCGGGTAGCCCTCCTCAACGATCCGCCACCACGTTGCCTGGGGATCCTGCAGCCAGAGCCAGGCGCCCCGGCCGGTGCCGAGCCCGACCACGCGACAGGCGGGGCCCGCGGTGGCCACCTCGCACCGTTGCAGGGCCGGATCACCGAAGGGCACCGTCCTGACGAAGGCCGCGATGCCCCGGTACTGGGGGTAGGCATCCCCGCGGTCGAGATGGTCCCACCACCAGAACTGGGCGGTCCCCGAGAGACCGGACAGGGCCGAACACCAGAGCGCGTCGTGGACGTGGACCCAGCCCCGGTCGCGGTCCATCGAGGGGCTGACGCCCCATTGGTCGTCCGCCAGGCCAAACTCGCCCAGCAACGCCGGCCGGTTGGGGGCATGCTGCCGCAGAAGCGCCGCCCGGTCGAGAACCGCCGCCGCGGCGTCCTTGGACAGCTCGCCCCAGGCTGGGCGCAGGTACCAGTGCAGGTCCGCAAAGTCGAGGGCCGGGTGCGTCCAGTCCTTGGGAGCGGGTCCCCAGGCGCTGGTGCTGCGCAGGTGGCCATAGGGATCGGTCTGGCGCAGGAACTCACCCCAGGCGTTGTAGGCGGCGTGCGTCGGGCGGCCGGGGTCCATCTCGTTCCAGTACTCCCACCCGGCCACGTGGGGTGACCAACCCCAGCGCGCCACGGCGTAGCGCAGCACGCGTTCGGCGTCGAGGACAGCCTGCCGGTAGGCTGGACTGGCCGGGTCGCCCAGGTCGTTCATGTAGAGGTCACGGGCAAGCAAGGTCAGTTGCAGCAGGGTCCCGTGCTTCTCCGCCGCGGCGAGCAGGCCATCAAGTTGCCACGCGTCGATCAGGTTGATTCGCCCGCGCGTCACCGGCGGAATCGCGGCCGCCTCCAGCAGTTCGGGCCCGCCGGTCGCCGGACGCAGGCTCAGTGCCCGCACGAAGACAGCCCCATCGCCATCGCAACGCAGGTCGAGCTTGGGCAGCCACCACAGGTCGGCGCGGGCCGTCATGGGGATCTCCACGGTCCGCCAGGTGCCGGGGCTGGCCAGGCTGCCGGCCAGGGGCTGCCCGCCAAGGTCAAGCGCCAGCGTCGCGGCTCCCTCCGTTCGGAACGCCAGCGCGAGCCGGTACTCGGTGCCGGGCCTGAGCGCGACCCGGTGCGGCGGGTCCATCGTCACGGACCGTGTCTCGGCCCCAAGACGCACGCACGCCCCGCCACCCTCGGGCGCCTCGGCAAAGGGCGGCTTCCACGCCCATGACCTACCCCAGGCGCTCTGGCGGGCCTCGATGGCCAGGGCCCAGTCCTCGCAGCACACCCACACGCGGGCATAGTTGGCGCCGTTCTCCGCCATCCGGCGGAAGGCCTCGGCCGCCTTGGCCGGTGTCATGTACTGGCTCTCGCCCACAAAGGCGACGTTGTGGCCGATGGGGAAGAACGTCGTCCCGTCGTCGAAGCCGAAGAAGCGGGGGTCACGGCGGGAGACACGCAGGTACCCCCGGCGCGCCGACGGCACCGCGTCGAAGACCACCTCGCGCGATGCGCGCACGCCAGCCCGGTCACGGAACTGCGCCTTGGCCGTGTAATGCCCGGGCACAGGCGGCGCGAACCGGGCCCGGAACTCGCCCGCGGCCCCGGGGTAGAGCCACGCCGGACCGGGCGCGCCGGCGACCACGGACGCGTCCTCGAAGGGGACCATGAAGAAGGCCGGCACGACCATGGCGGGGCCTGCGGGCAGTGTGACCAGGAGGTCGGCCGCGACCTCGCCAGGGTCATAGGGGTTGGCCCAGGTGCCCGCCGCCAGCAGGCGAAACTCGATCAGCCCATAGACCCCTGGCCGGTCTGGGCCCAGGACCTCGAGGCCGATCCCATCCGGGCGGCCGGCCGTGTCACCCACGGCGGCAGCCCAAAGGCTCCCGGCCAGCCCCAGTACTGCCGCGCTCATCCGGACCGCCTGTCCTGCGGGTGCCATCCTATGGTGCCCTCGGGGCGCCTCCAGGCGCCCACGGGAAGAGGATACCCCCGCCCGCGGCCCGCGGCAACCCGCACCAGCAACGGCAATGACCGCGGGCGGGCCGACGTCCAGGACAGCATCCCCGGCGCCCACGGCATGCTGCTGTTCTGCAATGTCCATGGCCTGGCCGTGCGCGACATCATCATCCGCCAGGGGACTCCCTTCGGCGTGCAACTGGGCGCCGTGTCCGGGTTCGTGATCGAGGGGATCACCTTCGAGGACCATGGCCGCGACGGTGTGCACCTGGGTGGGCTCTGCCATGACGGGATCGTGCGTGATGTCCGCGGCGTGACCTACGATGACTTCGTGGCGCTCAATGCCTGGGACTGGCGCAACTACATCATGGTCTACGGCCCCATCGAGCGGGTCCTGGTCGAGCGCCTCCAGGGATCGGACCAGGCCAGCGCCAGCCTGCGGCTCCTGGCTGGCGCCAAGGTCTTCCCCGACGGCACCCGGCTGGAGTGCCCGGTGCGCGACTGCGTCTTCCGGGATATCACCGGGCTCTACGACGTGAAGATGTACGACCAGCCCAACCTCGAACTCGGCGCCGCCAACGACTTCTCGCCGACTATGGGCTACCTCGCGAATCCCTCCTTCCAGCGCCTCACCATCACCCGCGCACACTCGCCGGGCAACTTCCAGATCCACGCCGATGCCGATGGCCTGACCGTGGAGGACGTCACCCTCGCCATCCCGATGACCCCCGACGTGCGCCTGGTCTCGGTCGGGCCGCTGTCCATGACCTACAAGCACCGCCCCGACGACCCGGCCCACTGGGTCGAGGTCGTCTCCCCCGACCGGGACTGCACCGTCCGTAACCTGCACATCGGCAGGGTGCGAGTGCGCGCCGCCGATGGTGCCCTGACGGACTGGCCGGACCCGGACGGGCTGGTTCGCGTCATCCAGCAGACCCCCAACCCCGACTACCCCAAGACCACCCCGCGCGGCGGGACCGGCAAGGGCATCTGGGTGCGGTAGGGGCGCGGCGCCCCAAGGTTGCTGGTTTCCTGGCCGCGGGCCCGTATGCCGAGGGCCCACGTAGGTCGGGGGTGCCAGTACCCGACCCCGGTCGCACGCTGCGCGGCGACCGTCTGCCACCCCGCGCCGACCTGCTGCACGGCGGAACCTGACAGCCTTGCCGGCCGCCCACCCGCTGTGCCGCTGCCCCTACCCCTCAGGGGCGGCCGCGACGGCGCTGCCGGGCTCGTCCGATTTGCTGAATTACAGTATTCATGCTATGCTGATGCCATGAGTATAACCATCCAAGTGAACCACCGTGGGACCATCACTCTGCCGAAGGCCCTGCGCCGACGCCTCGGGGTTGAGAGGGGCGGCGTCCTCATCGCCGACGAGACGGGCGCTTCCGTGACGCTCAGGGCCGGGGTGACCCTCCCCATCGAGATCTACAGTGACGAGCGCGTGCGCGAGTTCGACGCCGCTGAGGCAGAGCTCCAACGGCATCTGGCGCGAACGCGGCGATGAGAGTCTTCCTCGACGCCAATATCCTGTTCTCTGCCGCGGACCCGGCCAGTGCCAGCCGGCAACTGCTCGAAGGCGTACTGTCCCATGGCGAGGCCGTGACCAACGGGCACGCGTGGGAAGAGGCCTGGCGGAACCTGGACTGCAAACGGCCAGACCTACTCGACGGGCTCCGCGACCTTGCTTCTCGGATTCCGCAGAGGCACGGGGCCGTGCCGGTGCCTCCGGGGCTGTTGCCCGACAAGGATGTCCCCGTACTGGCCGGCGCCGGCGCCTTGGCCTGCACGCACCTCTGGACCAGCGACCGGCGCCATTTCGGCAGTCACTACGGCAAGATGCTCCTGGGGGTGCGCGTTGTCTCCAGCGTCATGCTGGCAGACGAGCTCCTCGCCGCCGGCTGGCGACTGTGGCCCGAGGCGGGAGACCGGAGCGAAGCCACCGCCCGCGCCGGTGGGTTGCGCGATCACCCTCAGCCATACCCGCCCCCCGAACTGGGCTGTGGGATGACCGCTCCGAAACCGCCGGCGGAGTTGCGCCTGAAGCGAGCCAGGACCGCAAAGCGGTAGAGAAGCGAGTGGAACCGCCTCGGCGCACTGACCGCCAAGGGCTCGGCCGCCGTGGCCCCCTCGGCGACGCGCTCGAGCCGCAGGCCCGCCTGCTGATAACGGCAGAGGATATGGGTCAGGTCCTCGGCCACCCGGTCGCAGTGCACGATCACCGCCTCGATGCCGGCAGCCCTCAGGTGTGTGCCCGAGGGCATGTCCTGAGGGACCACTGCCCAACGGTTGTCAAAGAGACCTGGCTTCACGGCGCACTGGCCTTCGCGGCGCCTGCTGTCCAGCAGGAAGGCCGGCGGCGCCTCCCGGGGCAGCGACAGGCCCCGCAGCACCTCCGTGCCGGCCAGCAGGGCCGCCGCCAGCGGCATCACGTCCACGATCATGGCCGATGCCAGGCAGCCGTTGAACAGCGGCACCGGCCGATAGCCCTGGCGCGCCAGGGCCAGCCCCGCCAGCACCGCCGCCGCGCCGGGCAGGTCCACCACCACCGCGCCGCGGCCCGCCGGCGGCGCCCACGGCAGCGTCTCGGGAAGGGCCATCTCCGCCAGGGGCGTCACCCGCGCCAGGGCGGTGAACAGGACGGGCTTGGCCCACGCCGACCAGCGCGAGTCGTCCGGGGCCCATACCGCGTAGGTCTCTTCAGGGGTCATGGGGTGGTTCTCCTCCCGCTCCGTGTGTCCACGACGATGGCGATATCCTGCGCATACTGGTCAATGCGCGGCCGTTGGGCCAGGCGGCCGTAGAAGCCGGAGGCACGGCCGTTGACCGTGAAGACGCCCACCACCAGGTGCCGGTCGCCGAGGGGCGTGGGCAGGGGGCGGCTGTGGAAGCGCCGCTGGGCGATCCAGTCGCGGGGGCCCAGGCGAGCGGCCCAGGAGATCTGGCGCCACTCCCGGGGTGGCGTGACCTCGGGGATCGTCACGGCCTCGCCGACCCGTCCGAGAGCCGGTTTCAGGATCCACTCCCGGTCATGGCGCCAGTCGGCCTGGCGCGGGTCCCGCGTCTCGGGCAGGAGCTGCCGCCAGGTCGGCGCCGCCAGCCCGAGCCGTTCCCAGACCAACGGCAGACGCTTGGACTGGGTCAGGATCGCGGTGGCGTGGTTGCTACTGGGAACCGTGTGCCGGAAGTAGCCCCGCCAGTCGCTCCGCCGCGGCAGCAGCGGCAACCATTCCACGGGGAAGAAGCGGATGACGCCATGGACCTCGCCCTCCTGGCCGCCGGCGATGCACACGGGCCGGTGGTCACCCCAGCGCAGGTGGTCGGGGGCCACCAGCAGGGGCACCAGCCCGCGCCGCGCCAGGGCCTGCCCCAGAAACTGCATCACCTGCCGGTCATCCGCATAGCTGGTGGCGTGAGCCAGGGCCACCCGCGCACCCGGCGTCAGGCTGCCCGCGAAACCCTCCGCCACGGCGCCGGCAACGTCGCCGGACCCCGTCGCACCAGGCACAAATCGAGCCGCCAGCAACGGCAGCGCCGAGGCCTCGGCGAAGCCGCCGGGCACATCGCTGTTGACCTCGGACACGGCCCAGCCGCTCACGGTCGGGTGCAGGTCGAAGCGCATGACGCGCACGCCGGTGGTATGGGCCCTCCCGCCGGCGTCGCGCAGGGCCCGACGGACGGCTCCGGGCAAGCCCAGTTCGGCCCAGAGCTCCGGTCGTGCCGCCAGGGCGATCTCGGCGGCCAGGGTCTCTGCCGCCAGGGCCTCGGCCCATGCCGCCAGGCGGTTGGCGGCAGCCACGGAGAGAACGGCCACGTGATCCGCGACCGTATTCACATCGCCCACCTGGGGGTCCCACTTGCAGCACGAGAAGATGACCTCCCGGCGGAAGGCGCCATAGTCGGCCGCCGGAATGGGGGCCAGCCGCACCTCGGGGAGACTCTCGGGCGACGGCGTCATTGCAGGGGCGGTGCCTCCGTATGGGCTGGGGCCCCGGTCGCAGGCCGGTCGCCGTAGGAAGGGCTCTCCACAGGCCCCGGGAGGATGGCCAGGCAGAGCACGGCAAAGGCAATGTAGAGGCACGCCGTGGGCCAGCCGGGCGGGCCGCTCGGGCCCCAGCGCGGTTGGCGGCGGCGGTGGCTGGTGGCCCTGAACTCGACGAAGGCAGCGCCCACCAGCAGCGGCAGCAGCGGCCAGGCGTCGCCGAACTCAGCCAGGGTCTGCCCCGGCGAGGTCCAGTCCCCGGCAGCCCCGCGGCCACAGAGCAGCCCGGCGGCCAGGAGGAAGCCGCCCAGCCGCAGGCCGGCGTTCTCGTCGCGCTCCACCGTGATGGCCTCGGCCAGGTCCCCTGCCCTCTGCAGGATGCCCCACGAAGCGAACCACACCAGCGTGGCCAGCCCGCCGGCGAACCCCACGCACCACCAGCCCGGTCCGTCGCCGATGTTGGACCCGGCATAGCAGGCCATGAGCCCGGCCAACCCGCCGGCGACCGGCCAGGCGGCCGCGGGGTTATCCAACTCCAGCACATCGTCGCGCCAGGAGATGCCGAGGAACCTGAAGCACGCCCGGCCGAGGGCGAGCCAGGCGGCGCCGAAGATGAGGTAGAAGAAGAGGTAGCCGGCATCGTTGCGCACGTCGAAGGAGGCGGCCGTCCGCAGCAGGATGAAGAGTCCGAACAGGCACACCGGCGGCGTGAACACCAGCAGTGCCCGGGCCCGGGCCGGCCGGTGGCCCAGGCGTCTCGACGTCACCAGCAGGACGGTCCAGTACAGCCAGGCAACCACCGTGATGCCCACGGAGACGATCATCACGAAGACTTCGTCGTCACTCATGGCAGAGGCTCCTCCACGGTCGGCACCCCACCCGGGCAGACCCGTCCATATAAGGTAGAGTGTATACCGCGAGACGCCGGTCTGCCACGGGCAAGAGTGGCCGTGCGGGCTTCCGAGATTGCGGTCTGCGGGGCGGCGGATCTGTGCTTGCATCTGTAGGTCCCAGCTCCGACTGGGACCCCTGGGCCGAACGGACTGCGGTCCCGCGGCCGCGGGACTGGCGACGGTTTCGCGAAACTGCCCTGTCGGCGAGCACGGGTACCCATGCTCGGGCGTGTTGGCGGGTTATGTTTGCGTGGACTGGTGGTCGCACCCGCAGGATGCCGCCTGGAGCGCGGGATTTGCGTGTCCCGCGGGGTGGGCTGCCGAGAACTGGAGTCACGCGGTCGCGCGATGGATGGAGACGAGGTCATGAGACTGTTGCCTTCCTTGACCGTGAGTCTGCCCCTGGTCGCCGGCGCGGCGGCCGCCGCGGCGGATGCGCAGTGGCTGGAGTTCGCGGCGGGCGCCGGCCCGGGCGGGGGCCGGCACGTGGTCTTCCTCAGTGGCGACGAGGAGTACCGCAGCGAGGAGGGCCTGCCCATGCTCGCCAAGACCCTCAGTCAGCGCCACGGCTTCCGCTGCACCGTGCTCTTCGCCCTGGACGCGGACGGTACCATCAACCCGGAACGTGGGGACAGCCTGCCCGGCGCCGAGGCCCTGGACTCGGCCGACGCCATCGTCATGCTCCTGCGCTTCCGCAGGTGGCCGGATCCGGTCATGCGCCACTTCGTCGAGGCCTTCCGCCGAGGCGTGCCGATCGTCGCCCTGCGCACCAGCACCCACGCGTTCAACGCCGACTCGGGCAGCTACCAGGACTTCAACCGCTTCGGCAAACGGGTCCTCGGCGAGCAGTGGGTGGACCACTGGGGCCGGCACAAGCAGGAGGCCACCCGGGGAGTCCCCGAACCCGCGGCCCAAGGGAACCCGATTCTGCGCGGGGTGACCGATGTCTTTGGGACGACGGACGTCTACGAGGCCTACCCGCCGATCGACGCCACGGTCCTGCTCCGCGGCCAGGTGCTGGCGGGGATGGTTCCCGCGGACCCGCCGGCTGCCTATGTGCGCAAGCGGCACTCGGACGGCGCCGAGCAGCCCATCAACGCGCCCATGATGCCCATCGCGTGGACGCGCCTCTTCGCCAACGAGGCCGGGACGACCAACCGGATCCTGTGCACCACCATGGGGGCGGCGACGGACCTGGTGAACGAGGGCCTCCGGCGGTTGGTTGTCAACGGGGTCTACTGGGGGCTCGGCCTGGAGGTCCCGGCCAGGGCCGACGTGGCCCTGGTGGACGGCTACGAGCCCACGATGTACGGGTTCGGTGGCTACCGCCGGGGCATGCGGCCGGCGGACCATGCCCTGGGCCGTGCGCTGGTGCCACCCAAGGCGAAGTAGGCGGCGACCGGGGTCGGTTGCCGTATGCACGTGGGCCGCGTTGCCCGCCCGCCGGTACTTACGGTCCCTCGAGGCGCACCGGGGCGGCGAAGGTGAGGGTGACGTCCAGGTGGAACGCCTCGCCCTGGGACACCTCGCGGCCGGGGTCTTCCATGATGGCCGGGCAGCGGACCTCGAACACGGGGTTATCCCACTGGCGCATGTCCTGGACGACCACGTCCGTGGCAGCCCGCAGTTCGAGCGTGACGGCGTCAGCGGTGCCCTTCGCCACCTCCACCTTGGCGCCCTGGCCCATCCAGAGCTGGAACTTGCCCTTCTCCTGCTCCTTCGGCAGGCTCACAAGGTCCGGTTCGCCCTCCAGGCGTGAGACCAGGGCCTCCGTGCCGGCATACGGCGCTATGGGCAGGTTGATGGAGAACTGTAACCCATTGAGCTTCATGGTCTTGGTCATGGTCATGTCGTATTCGACCAGGAGGCCCTGCGGCAGGGGCTTGACATGCTCGACGTAGCGGATGCTGCCGCCCTCGGTGCCGGGGATCGCCAGGACGCCGGCACACTGCTTGCCCGTCTCCTCCGTGGCCGGGGTCTTCTCAACGGAGGCCGTCTTCTGCGGCGCGTGCTGCCAGCCCGGCCCGTGGGCACTCAACTCGATGGCGGCCAGCTCCACGTCTCCGCGAGCCACTCGGATCAGACCCGAGGGGTGCAGCGTGGCGGTGAGGGGCTCCTGCGTCCAGGCCCAGCCGGCGACGGCCAGGGACACTGCCAGCCCCTTGCCCAAGGCCGCCAGGCTCCCGGGCGTTGTCCTGGCGCATCCTGTCCGTGCTGTCATCAGAGTGTTCATCGGACCAATCTCCCGCATCTGCCTGCCACGCCACGCCGGGGCGCTTCATGATCCCCCGGGCCAGTGAATCCGCGCCTCAGGCCGCCGGGGTCTCCCAGTCGTCTGGAGGCGCGGCGGGCCTCCACCGCCGGCAGAGTCGCCGCGACGGAGCGCGCCTCCCACACTGCCGGGCCGGTGACACGGTGGAGATGCGGTGGGCTGCCACCGCGGGCGCTCGAGCCGAGCGCATCTCCAGGGCACCGGGAGCGCGCCGTTGGCCGGTGGAGATGCGGTGGGCCGCCACCGCGGGCGCTCGAGCCGAGCGCATCCCCTGGGCACCGGGAGCGCGCCGTTGGCTGGTGGAGATGCGGTGGTGACGGCGGAAGACGCCGCCATCCAGGCGTTCCCGGCTGGCCGGGAACGTGGCTCCGATGTGCAGAGGTTGCGTCATCAAGCGCAGCCAGGCCTTTCCGTGCTCACTTGCCGACGGCCGTCGCCGGTTCCGGTGGTTACGGCCGCACGATGACATACGGAATCGGGGGCAGTACACCCAGCCGGACGCGGTGCGCCGGGGCTGACACCTGGTCGGCGCCGGCGGCTGCAGCGCCGGCCGGCTCGGCCAGCGCCTCGACGATCACGTTGGCCGCATCGCCGGCCATGGCGGCGTTGCGATCGGCCTTGAGCGTAAGGGTTACGGCACCAGGTCCTGCGGTCGCGTCTCGGAGCGTGATGCCCCTGGGCTGAGCCGCGAGCCGGAACCCCACCGAGGCCAGCGCCGTGCGGTCGGCGTCCGGCATGACTTCCGGCGCCGCCACCACGATGCGCACCGTGCCCCCCAAGGGTATCGACACCGGCGTGGTGTTGGCCAGGCGGAATCCGGGTGCCCGGGGCCGCCAGACCGCCGGGACCGGCCGGGACCCGGGCACTGCTACCAAGAGCTCCTGCCGCGGCACCAGAAAGCGCCAGAGGAAGGCCTGCATCATGTCCTCTGCGGGCACCGCCGCATGGCGGACCGTCGCGCCGGCGATCTCGGCCCGGCCCTCGATCCGCAGTGGGAACACCTGCCGATGGGCGTCGCGTGGGGCGATGAGTTTCGTCTCGAGTGGCTTCCCGCCGGCCGGGACTCGCGTCTCGCTCAGGCGGAAACCCTCCGGGGCGCCCGCCAGCTCCAGGTCCACGGCCCCGTCGAAGCCATCTCGGCAGAGCACATGGACCGAGACCGGAGCGGTCTGCCCGGGGCGCAGGTTGAGACACGAGGGCGTGACCCGCAGGGCGAAGTCCGGCTGGGCGGACCTGAGCCGCAGGCGGTAGGTGTAGGGCTCGCCGCCCTGGTGCTGTACGTCCCCGATCCAGGCCAGGTACCCCCCATCACGCGGAAGGTCCATCCTTATATAGGAATCGGCATGGTGCGTGACCAGGCCCATCTCCGGGTCCTTGCAGTCGTCGTTGAGGGCCACCTCGGTGCCGTCGGCAGCGACCAGGCGCAGCACCGAGTCGAGGGGCGAACCGAGCCGACGGGCATAGACGTCGGCCACGATCGTCTGACCCGCATGGCCGGTGAAGCGGAAGATGTCCACGTCGCCCGGTCGCCCGATGCGGCCGTTGACGATCTGCGGCAGGCTGACCTCCTGCGCCGTATCGAGGCCGTCGTTGGGCTCCCCCTCGGTGGCTTCCGGCAGGGCGTCTACTGCGTAGCGGACGTCGTCGGCGTACCCAAGCTCGGAGGGCACCCTCAGGCTGCGGATACTGCCCAGCCCCGGCCGGGTGTCGAGGGGCAGTGCCGCGGCAGGCAGGTTCCAGCCCTGGATCGTGGCGACCGCCGGGAGGCCCTCCTGGCCGCCCAGGGGGAAGACCTGCGTGACCAAGGGCAGTTGCCCCACGGCAATGCGGTAGACGAAATCGTCGCGGCCCCGGTACAGGGCATCGCGGACGTCGAGCCTGTAGACGCCATCGGCAGGCACCTCATACAGGACGACAGGGTCGGGATCGAAGCGGAAGTCGTCGGCCCAGGCGACCTCCTGGCCGGCCGGATCGTAGAGGGCCATCGTGGCCTGGAACCAGCCCGGTACGGCATCCGCCAGGTAAGGAATCAGGCGTCGGGCCTGGAGGCGGATCACGAGCTTCTGGCCTGAGCGGAGCCGCAGGGAGACGCGGTCCACCTCCCCGGGGGCGACCTGGCCGTTGACCAGAGCAGGCGGTTCCACCCGCCCCGCGGCCGGTCCGCCCACGGCGGCCGGCTCGGAGACCTCCGGCAGCACGCCCACCTGGAAGCACAGCGGGTTGCTCAGACCCTCGGGCGACTCCAGCCTCAGTTCCCGGTCGCCGGGGATGGCCTCCGGAGCGATGGAGACCGCCAGTATCAGGTGCTCGGCGATCTGCGCATTGGGCTGTTTTCTGGGATCGAAGAGGCGGGTCCGCAAGCGCGCCAGTTCGCCGGCGGTCCGGTCGTCGAGGTCCCGCAACCAGGGATGATCGGGCAGGGGCGGTTCATCGGTCTGGCCGGCGGCCTCCTGCATGGCGCGGGCAGACCAGCGTCGCCGCACCAGGTCGCGCAGGAAGCGTCCGGTCCGGCCCAGGTCCTCGTTGTCCAGAGCCGGCACATACTCCACCACCGAGGCCCGCACGCCCTGGCCCGAGACGCGGACCCCATCGACACTGGCCAGCCACTGCCCGCCCACCTCGACCCGGAAGGTCGTGCCGCGCTGTCCGCCGGCGGGATAGGCGTACCCCACCAGGGGTGCGGCGTGGCTCGCCAAGCCCCAGACGGCGGCCAGCAGCGCAACCCGCCAGACCGTGTCCGGTCGCGCCGCCGTGGGCTGCCAGCGCACGCGGAGGTCACCGCGGCGCCCATCGGCCTTGCTCAGGGTCTGCGAGATCGGGCCTCCCACTCTGCCGGGCTCTGCCCGGTGGAGATGCGGTGGGCCCCCACCCCGTGCGGCGGCGAACCGTCCCGCGGCTGCGGGACTGCTCCTGCCCTCCAGGCATCTGGCGTGGGACAGGGGTCTGGAGGGCAAGCACAGGGATGGCTTGGCCAGCCCGTCGCGCAGCCGGGCACTCGGGTCGCGCCAGAGGGCGGGCCTCGCGGCGCCTGGGGCAGAGCGCGTCTCCGGGCGGCAGCACCGGGCCGCCGCAGGATAGCCATGGTCGGTGCCTGCTGGCACTACAGGAGCTCCTTCAGCCGCCCGCCGTCCTTGCCGAACTCCTCGCCCGAGGGCATGACCGCCAACTCCATGCCGCGCGGGTTTGGCATCGGCGCATCCGGGTCGATCCCCAGTCGTTCGCAGATGCTGCCGAGGACGTCCGGCGGATAGACGGGCCGTTCCGCCACATGCTCGCCGGTGGCATCGGAGGCCCCCACGACGCGGCCGCCCTTGAACCCGCCGCCGGCGAGCACGGCCGAGAAGCACTCGCCGAAGTGGTGGCGCCCGCCGTTCCAGGGGGCCCCCCAGGCGACCTTGGGGCTGCGCCCGAACTCCCCGCTCCACCAGACGATCGTGCTCTCCAGCAGGCCCCGCTCCTCGAGGTCCTCGAGCAGCGTCGCCATGCCAGCGTCCATCTGGGGCAGCTTGGAGCGCATGGTCTCGAAGTGCTGCTTGTGGGTATCCCAGCCGCCGTAGTTGATGGTCACGAAGGGCACCCCTGCGGCCACGAGGCGACGCGCCATCAGGCAGGACTGACCGAAGGTGTTGCGGCCATAGCGCTGACGCAGCTCATCCTTCTCTGTGGAGAGATCGAAGAGCTTGCCGGCGTCGCCGAGGATCATCTTGTAGGCCTTGGCCTCGGCGGCCTCGGTCTCGGTGGTCGCCGGCACTCCCGGCAGGGCCTGTTTGAGCGCGTCGAGCGAGTGCAGGAGGTCGCGGCGGGCGGCCTGGCGCTCATCCGAGATGCCGCCGGCGACCACGCCCTCTACCACGTAGCGGCCGGCGTTGGGATCGCCACCCGTGGCAAAGGGCTTGTAGCGCGGGCCCAGGAAACCGGCCTCGTCGAACCGTCCCTGAGACTCCGTCAGCACGACGTAGGGCGGGACGAGGCCCGTGTAGCCGCCGTCGTAGCCTCTGAACTTCGAGACGATGGCCCCGAGGGACGGGTAGACGAGCCGGTCGCCGGGGCGGTGGCCGGTCTGCACCAGGTAGGCGGCGGTCTCGTGGCCGTTGTTGCCGTGGGTCAGGCTGCGGAGGATGGCGTACCGGTCGGCCAACTGGGCCAGGCGCGGCAGCATCTGGCCGATGCGGATCCCGGGCACGTTCGTGTCGAGAGGCTTCCGGAAGGGCCCGCAGTAGTCGTAGCCCGCGTCCGGCTTAGGGTCGAAGGTATCCGTCTGCGGCGGGCCGCCCCAGAGCCAGACCTGGATGACGGCCCTGGCCGGCGGCGTTGGCGGTGTGGCCGTCTGGGCGACGCCGGTGCGGCCGCCTGCGAGCGCCAGCCCGGCAGCTCCCGCCGCCAGGCGGCCCAGCGCCTCGCGTCGGGTGATGCCTGGCCCTGATGTTGGCCTACTCATCGCGTCTCCGTCCTGTGTCTCCGGAGGATCAGTGCCGGGAGAGGAACTCCATGCTGTTGAGCAGGGCCCATGCCAGGTCGGTCGCGGCCTGGTCCGAGGCGATCCCGGGGGTCAGCCAGTAGGCCTCGGCCGCGGCCGTCTCCGTCGGTGTGGGCTCACGCGCCAGCAGGGCCCTGTAGGTCCCCTGGATCAGTCTGCCGCGGTCGCTGCCCGCCTCATGGGCGACCCGGCGCAGCCTGACACTGCCCGTTAGCCGGCGCTGGATGTCATTCGAGTTCAATAGGTAAAGACGCTGGGCATCGGTGGTGCCATGGCCCCGTTCTGACTCCAGGCCGGTGTCGCGTGGCGGGCGGCCGAAGCGCTGCAGGAAGGTGCTGGTGATACTGCCATCGGCCAGGGCCACGGCCCGCTGCTCTTCCGGGATCCAGGTGAAGGGCTCGGGGATGGGGCTCTCGTAGGTCTCGCTGGGGCCGCCGATCCAGTTGAGGGCGTCCATCAGCACCTCGGCGTCCAGCCGTCGCACCGGGTAACAGGCGAAGTGGATCTCCGCCTGCGCGGGGTCACACCGAGGGATGGGTGACTGCTGGTAGGTGCGGGAGTTGAGGATCAGCCGGAACAGGTGCTTCAGATCGAAGCCGGAGGCCGTCAACTCCTTCTCCAGACAGGCCAGTAGCTCCGGATCCACGGGCGGGTTGTCGGGCCGCATATCGTCCGGCTCGTGGACGATGCCGCGGCCCAGCAGCCAGGCCCAGGCCCGGTTGGCCATGGCCCGCGCAAACCAGGGATTGCCCGGCGCCGTCAGCCAGGCTGCGAACGCGAGGCGGGGGTCCTCGCCGGCCGGGATCACGACCTGGGTCCCGTCGGGGTAGGCGGCCTCGAGTGGGGTCGTCGGCGCCGGGTTGCAGAAGACGATCTCCTCTTTCCACTCGTCCGTGCCCTTGTAGGCAACGCGCGAGAAGAAGGCGGCCATGCCTTCGCGGCGGGCCCTGGGCCAGGTCGCCAGACGCGTGCCCATGAAGGTGAGGGCGACGGCTTCCGCCAGTCCTGCCGCCTCCCGGCTCTGAACGGCCCGGTAGAAGTTCACGGCCGGGGCGCGGAAGTTGCTGCCGCTGGCGGTGAGCAGCTCGCGGGCGAACTGGTCATAGGGCCGGTTCGTCCGGACCGCTTCGCGAAGCCAGCGGTGGTAGGCCTGCACGGCGTTGGGCCAGAGGTTGCTGGGGAACTCCGCCTTGACCCGGAGCAGGTCGCACCACTTCATGGTCCAGTAGTCGGCGAACTCGTCGCGCTGGAGGAGTTCATCGGTCAGCAGGGCCCGTTTGTCGGGCCGGTGGTCGTCGAGGAACGCGCTGACGACAGCGGGCTCCGGCAGGACACCGATGACGTCCAGGAAGACGCGCCTAAGGAAGACCGCATCGGAACACGGCGAAGCGGGCTCCAGGCCCTGCCGACGCAGCGTCGCCAGCACGTGGCCGTCGACCGCGTTGGCGGGGATCGGCCAGCTCGCCGCCTCGAAGGGCGCCAGCGGCGCCGCCGCAGCCACGAGGCTGGCGACCGACCCCAGGATGGCCATGGCCAGAAACACGCGTCTCATGACACGCCGTCACCCCCTGCAACCGGTGCCCGCAGGTGCCGGCGACCGAACGGAGGCCATCGGCACGGGCCCCGGTGATGCCGGCCGCAGACCACGCGACCGGTACCACACCACACCGGAGTATAAGGTAGGCCCTGATCCGGCTGGGTTCTATCCGCCGCGCGGTCGCCGGTCGAGCACCTGCTCGGGCCAGGGGCTGGCCTCGGCGTCGACGGCGTCGACGGGCATGTCCTGCGACCGCTGATCAGGGAGGTCCATTCCCCGGGGTTCTCGCGGCGATGGCCGCGAAGGTGCGGCGCCTGTATGTTCCCTGTGTGTGCCGGCCGGTGAGTGTCTCCGCGGCGGACGCGGCACGCCCCAGCATCCTGGGGTGTAAGGCGGTTCTGCCCGGGACCATCATCCTCGGTGCTGCGTGCAGGGACCGGCCGCATCACTGCCTGCCCGCGCCACGGCCGCTCCCGGGCAGGCCCGATAGCGCCGGCATGTCATGTCCAGGCAGTGGAGGTGTCGCATGTGGAACCATCGGACCCTGGCCGCTCTCGCCCTGGCTCTGTGCCTGTCGCCTCTGGCCCGGGCGGCAGCGCCGCCCGGCAAGAAGCTGATCGAGTATGGCTGGGATGTGCCTCTCCCCGACGACATCCGCGCGCACAGCGCCGAGATGACGAAGCTGCCCTTCGACGGCCTCATCTTCCGCCTGCGGGAGTACAACCACGCCTTTGATCCGCGACCCTGGAAGGAGGCCGATCTCGCCACGCAGTTCCAGGACCTCGAGGCGATCCAGTGGGGTCCCTTCACCGACAACTTCCTCTGCCTGTATGCAGCCAACAACTGGAATATGGACTGGTTCAACGATGCCCAGTGGGAGGGCATCCTCCACAACCTGGCGCTGACCGCCAAGGCCGCCCGGCTCGGACGCTGCGTGGGGGTCTGCTTCGACCCGGAGCCCTACGGCCCCAACCCCTGGCAGTACAAGGGGGGCGAGGGCAAGCCGTCGTATGCCCAGGTGGCGGCCCAGGTGCGCACGCGCGGCGGGCAGTTCCTCGCTGCCCTGCAGGGCGAACTGCCTGAGGTGAAGGTCCTGAGCTTCTTCCAGCTCAACCTCTTTGCCGGCCTGGCCCATGACCCGGAGCAGCGTGACGCGCGGCTGGCCCAGCAAGGCTGGGGGCTGCTGGCGCCCTTCGTCGAGGGCATGCTCGCCGTGGCCAACCCCGGAGCGCGCCTCATCGATGGCAACGAGTCCGCCTACTACTACCCGGCATCGGAGCCCTTCTTCCGCGCCTACCACTCGATGCGGCAGACCTGCCAGGCCCTGGTCGACCCGGCTGTCCGGGCCAAGTATCCCACCGTGGTCCAGGCCGGGATGGCCATCTACGTCGACGGCGTCCTGGGCATCAACAAGCTGGTGCCGCCGGCCGCGGACATGACCCCGGCCGACCGCCTCAAGTTCCTGGAGCACAACACCTACTACGCGCTCGTGACGGCCGACGAGTATGCCTGGTGCTACAGCGAGAAGATGAACTGGTACAAAGGCCCTATCCCGGAGGGCGCCGAGGCCGCGGTCCGGTCAGCCCGCCAGAAGGCCCAGCAGGCCGCCGGCCTGGGTTTCGACCTGGCTCCCATCGTGACTGCCGCCAAGGCCCAGCAGACCGCCCGCCTCGAGGCCCGCGTCAAGGCGAGGAGCGCCGCCGTCGCGCCCCTGGCGGCGGGAGTCGCCGCCCCCACGATCGACGGGGACCTGGCCGATGCCGCCTGGACCGCGCGGCAGCCCCTGGAGCCCTTCCTGCTCACGGCGTCCTCCGACACCGAGACCCCGGCGGCAGCCACCACTGCCTGGCTGGCGGCGGACGACCAGGCGCTCTACGTCGCCTTCCGCTGCGCCGAGCCCAAGATGGGCGACGTCAAGGCGGTCGGCGCGGCCAAGGACGATCCCGTCTGGGAGGGCGATGCCGTCGAGCTCTTCGTCAGCCTGGGCGAGGCCGCGTCGCCCTACCGGCACTTCATCGTCGGGCCGAAGGGCAGCCTCTCGTGGGACGGCCAGTCCGGCGCCGACGGCGACGATGTTCGGTGGAACGCGGACTGGACCTGTTTCGCCCGCCAGGACCCCCGTGGCTGGTCGGCCGAGCTCCGCATCCCGTGGGAAGCCCTGGGCGGCCGGCCCGCGGCGGGCGCCTCCCGGCGGGCCAACCTCTGCCGGGCCCGCATCCCGGTCCCGGAACTGAGCACCTGGTCGGTGACGGTCAAGGGCTTCGTTGAACCCGAGCGTTTCGGGACGCTCACCTTCCCCCGGCCGTAACCGCCGAGGCCCCTGCCGGGCCCCTCGTTCGAGCCCGGTTTTCGCGACACTGGGGCGCCGTCGTCGCATCGGTCGCATGGGTCCTACCCGTCCCATCCGTCCCGTCCGTCGCATGTCCCAACGGCGCGCTGCCGGGTCAGGCGGGTGGGAAGGATGGGAGCTATGGGAAGGATGGGAGTGATGGGACTGAAGGCGACCCCGGTCTCATGGGAGGCGGGGTCACCCGGCGACCAGGAGCAGGAGCCACTCCATCAGGCAGGGGGTCGTGGGGGCCTGCCAGGTGCCGTCTGCGGCGGGCTGGACCTCGCCCAGGTCGTTGCGTCGCAGGCACCGCCATCGGGGCGGTTCCCAGCGGGCCTCGGTGTCTGCGCCGCCGGCCCCATGTTCCCCATCGCTCCCAGGTCTCCCCTACATCGCATCCCTCTCCGGCGGCCGCTCGCGGCCCCCCGTCCAGCCGGCGTTCTGTCCGGACGCACCGATGGCCATGCCGGGCCTCCAACCGCTCGGCCGTGCGGCCCCGACAGCCTTGACCACCCCGGGCCTATGGCGCCGGGGGATTCCATGGCCGGTAGAGCTTGCCTTCCCACCAGGTGGTGGTGGGCTGACAGCCGTCCTGCCGCATCCACACTTCCTGGCGGGAGTTGCCGCGGTTGGCCAGGGCGTAGAAGGGCACGGCGGTGACCGTGCGGCCGTCGGTGGTCCGGGCCTTGAGCACCGTGATGCCACCGAGGAGGTCCGGCCGCGGTTCGGCGGTGAGGCCGGCATCGCGGGCGAGGGTGAAGTCCAGGTTGCCGTCGTTATCGAGGCCTTCGAAGCCGTAGACCAGGGGCCCGCGCTGGATGGCCACCCGGCCCTGGTTCGCCTGAACGTTGGGGTGGGCCTCGATCCGCTCCATGGGCATGGCCAGGCGCAGCACCACCCGGTCGCCGGCCTGCCAGCGCCGTTCGAGCCGGGCGTAGCCGGCGTCGGTGCGGGGCAGGGGGCTGACGGCGGTGTCGTTCAGGCCAAGCGTGGCTCCCGGGCACCAGCCCGGCAGGCGGAGGTCCAGCGCGAAGGGAGTCTCCGGGGCCGCGGTGACCCGTAGGGTGACCGTACCGTCCCACGGGTAGGCCGTGTCCACGGCCAGGCCTACCGTTGCGCCCCCGACCTGGAAGGAAGCGGTGCCGTTCACGAACAGGTTGACGGTGACGCCGCGGGGGCCGACCAGGAACGCATACCGGCCGATCTGGGCGACGGTGCGCGAGAGGTTCGGGGGACAGCAGACCCAGCAGTTGTCGCGCGCGTGGTCTCGGTCGCTGGGGGGATTGCGGTAGTAGGTTGTGGTGCCGTCCAGGGCGATGCCGTGCAGAACCGCGTTGTAGAGGACGCGCTCCATGGTGTCGGCATACTCGGCCTTGCCCTCCAGCAGCAGCATGCGCTGGGCGAAGTCGGCCAGGCCGCAGGCGGCGCAGGACTCGGTATAGCCATCGTTGGGGAGCTCGTAGTCCTCGCCCAGGGCCTCGTGCTCAGCCCGGGGGCCGATGCTGCCGGTGACGTACATGCGGCGGCGGGCGGTGCTGTCCCAGAAGCGGTTGGCGGCCAGGCGGTAGTCGCCGTCACCGGTCGCCAGGGCGAGGTCCGCCACCCCGGTGGCGAAGAACACGGCCCGGACCGCATGGCCTTCCAGCGTCATCTGGTCTCGCACCGGGACCTGGTCCTGGAAGTAGGCTCGGGGCGTCGGTCCCGCGGGCTTGACCTTGCCGCGACCGCGCCACTCGACGAAGGCCTTCGCCAGGTCCAGGTAACGCGGCTCGCCGGTCGCCCGGTGGAGTTCGGCCAGGGCCATCTCCAGCTCGGCGTGACCGCAGAAGCCGGGGGTACCCTGCGGCCCGAGGAAGTGGTTCCAGGCCTCGTCGGCAGCCCGCCGGGCCACGTCCAGGAAGGCCGCCTTGCCAGTGGCGGCGCGATAGGCCAGGGCCGCCTGGATCATGTGGCCGAGCACGTAGCCGTCGTGGGAGCCGTCGAGGAACTCGGGGTCCCACGGCGGCTTGCCGTTGTTGATGATGAACACGTGGGCGTAGCCGTCGGGGCGCTGGGCTCCCGCGAGCAGGGCGATCACCTCATCGACGCGCTGCTCCAGGGCGGGGTCGCGGCGAGTGGCCAGGCAGTGTCCCACGGTCTCCAGGAACTTGTAGAGGTTCGCCTCGCCCCAGGTGCCATTCAGGTCGCCGTCGACCGCGCGGCCATTGGCCTTCTGGAGGGAGCGCAACTCCCAGGCCATGTACTGCCAGGAGTGCGGAATCGTACGGTCCCTGACCACCTCCAGCCGCGGCCCCCAGAACCCGCCCTCGACGCGGACCTCGCCGGGCTTGGCCGGGCGGCGTGCCTCGCGCGGGGCGCCGGGTTCTGCCGGCATGGCGGGACGCGCCAGCGCCGCCAACAGGAGGACCGTGGTGGTGAGGCAGGGCGATGGGATGTGACTCATAGACCCCAGGGGCTTTCCGGTTGCGTCGCGTGGTGCTCTGGGCGCGCAACGTAGTGCCAGCGGGTGCACGTCGCCACCCATGTCCCTGATGCGACGGTCGACCGGCACCGGCGAGCGGCCCGAGGCCACACGGCTGGCCCGCTGGCAATGGCCATGGCAGCGCCGGAGGCGCGTCGGGAGGAGATCGGACGGATCGGACGGATCCGACAGATCGGACAGATCGCTCACCTCGCCCCGACCCGGCGTGTGCCGGGGGACCCGGTGCATGCCCAGGGGCAGCGTGCCGATGCCGCCTCCGCCTGCCGCCAGGGATGGAGCCGGCGGCCGGCCGGCGCTATCTTCCCCTCGTGAGGCTCCAGCCGCCCCGTCTCCTCGAGCCGCTCCCCGAGAAGGTCCACGGCCCCGCGAACAGGCCGTAGCCGGTAGACGACCGTCGCCGCCGGTGTCGGCGACTTGAGGCATGGCGGCGCGCCCCGGAATGGCCCCTCGCTGGACAGGACCCGCTCGGGACTGTAGCCTGTGCGGCAGGCCCTGCGCCGACCGCGGTCCACGGGCCCACGCCTTGGGAGAACACGATGCGCGCCATCATGGTCATGTTTGACTCGCTGAACCGCCGGCTGCTGGCGCCGTATGGGTGCGACTGGACGGTCACGCCGAACTTCGGCCGGCTGGCCGAGCGCACGGTGACCTTCGAGCAGAGCTTCATCGGCAGCATGCCGTGCATGCCGGCCCGCCGCGAGATCCACACGGGCCGGTACAACTTCCTGCACCGCTCGTGGGGGCCCCTTGAGCCCTTCGACGACTCGCTGCCCGAGTTGCTGCGCAGAGCCGGCGTCTACACCCACCTGGTCTCAGACCATTACCACTACTGGGAGGACGGCGGCGCCACCTATCACAACCGCTACTCGTCGTGGGAGTTTCCGCGCGGGCAGGAGGGCGATCAGTGGAAAGCGCTTGTGGCCGTGAAGGAGGCGCCGCCGACGTACAATCCGGAGCCCTACTGCAAGAAGTCCGAGCACCACCGGCAGGACTACGTCAACCGGTCCTACCTCACGGCGGAAGCCGACATGCCGCAGGCCAACACCTTCCGTCTGGGACTCGAGTTTCTCGAGCGCAACCAGGCCGCGGACAACTGGTTCCTGACCCTCGAGACCTTCGATCCGCATGAGCCGTTCTTCACCCAGCCGCAGTGGCGCGAGCGCTACCAGCACAACTACGATGCGCTCGGGGCGGTGCTGGACTGGCCGCGCTACGGTCGGGTGGCCTTTCCCGAGGCGTATGTCGAGCACTTCCGCATGCAGTATGCCGCCTTGCTGACCATGTGCGACCACTACCTGGGGACGGTGCTCGACGCGATGGATCGCTACGACCTCTGGAAGGACACGATGCTGATCGTGAATACCGACCACGGCTTCATGCTGGGCGAGCACGGCTGGATGGCCAAGAACCAGCCGCCCATGTACCACGAGATCGCCAACACGCCGCTCTTCGTCTGGGACCCGCGGAGCGCTCGGAAGGGCGTGCGCAACCAGCGTCTGGTGCAGACCATCGACATCGCGCCCACACTGCTTGAGTTCTTCGGCGTACCCGTGCCGAAAGACATGGAGGGCAAGCCATTGCGCGAGGTCATCGCCCGCGATGCGGCCATCCACGAGGCGGTGCTCTTCGGGTACCACGGTCAGCACCTCAACGTCGCCGACGGACGCTACGTCTACATGCGCGCCCCGGACAAGACGAAGCCGCTCTACCAGTACACGCTCATGCCGACGCACATGCGGGGCTTTTTCGGCACGTCAGCGCTGGCGCAGGCCGAGATGCATGACGGGTTCGGTTTCACCAAGGGGGCCCGGGTGATGCGCATCCCGGCCGGGCCGGGCGGCGGCATCCACGGCACGTGCCTCTTCGACCTGGAGGCTGACCCTGCACAGCACACGCCGTTGACTGACCCGGCCGTGGAGGCGCGCATGGTCGAACACCTGCGGCGCCTGATGCAGGCCAACGACGCGCCACCGGAGCTCTATGACCGGTTCGGCTTGAGGTAGCCTGCCGGGGAAGCGGCCCGGAGGTCAGGGCACCACCTCGAACCCCGCCAGCCGGTAACGGCGGCCTGGCCAGTCGCCGCGGCGCTCCATCCTCACGGCGGCACCATCCCAGGACAGGCGGATCTGATTTGCCGGACCGTCCAGCGTGACGCCGTCGTCCTCGACCAGCGTGCCGCCGTGACGGCCATCGCCGTAGACCCGTGCCTGCAGGGCGAAGACCGTTTCCGGGGACACCCAGTCGACCGGTTCGGCCAGGGGCAGGACGGTCCCGTCGCGCACGAACACGGGCAGCAGGTCCAGCGGCGCGTCGAGGGCTAGGGTCCGACCACCCTCGAGCAGAGCGCCACCTGCCAGCGGGTACCAGCCTCCGGGGGGCAGGACGACCTGGCGTGAGGTGCCCGAAAGCACCGGCGCCACCAGCAGGTCCTCGCCCAGCAGCCACTGATCGTCGCAGGTCCGGCAGGCCGCATCGTCAGGGAAGTCCATGGCCAGGGCCCGGCACGGCGGTACCCCGGTGGTACGGTAGCGGGCGAACGCCGTATCCAGGTAGGGCAACAGGCGCATGCGCAGGCGGAGGGCATCGCGCACCAGGGCGGTTGCCAGGGCGTGGTCGGGCATGACTTCGCCGGTGACATTGCGGTCTCTAGCCGTCTGGCGCCAGGGCGGTTGCGGGATGTACCAGGCGTTGATCAGGGCCTGTGGCGAGAGCGCGACGGCCTGGACTCGGCGCACCAGCTCCTCGGTACTGCCGGCATGGCGCACCTCAGGGGACCAGAGCAGGCCACTGAAGGAGGCCGTGGTCACCCCCCGCACGAAGTCCGGCAGGTCGTAGAGGTCGCTGTAGAGGACGAACGGGTAGGGGGCTGCCAGGGCGTGGCTGTTGCGTACCGAGTGGAGGGTCCGTCGGCCACGCTGCCGCCAGATGCTGTCCATGACGCGCTGGTAGGTGATGCCGAAGAGGCTGTGCATGCATTCGCCGTCGAGGCCGGACGGGAAGAGGTCCGTCTCCGGGAAGCTCCATGGGTGGCTGATGAAATCGCTGCCGTCGCACTCGTCGAGCTTGAAGCCGTCGATGCCCTCGCCGACGAGCCCTTGGTGATGGACAACGAAGGCCTGGCGGGCTTCCGGTTGCAGGAGGTCGGGCACCAGGCCGTGGAAGACGGCGCTCGGGCCGGCATGCGGACGCAGAGCCGGGGCCAGGGGCGAGTTCGGGTGCGTGAAGGCGTGCTCCCAGCAGTTCACGTCGCACCCCCGGGCATGGACGCGGCCGAGGAACTCACGGTGTCCGGGGAAGCGTTCGTCGGACCAGACCAACGAGCACGGGTAGGCGGCGGTCTGCCAGCCTGGCTCAAGCCCGAGCACGTCGCACGGAACGCCATCGGCACGGATCCCCTCCAGAACGGCCTCGATCTCCTTGCCGGTGGCCTTGCCATAGGCGCGGTACCACACCCCCAGGGCCTTGAGCGAGGGCCGGCAGCCCCCGCCGGAGAAGAGGTTGTAGCGCGCCACCACGTCACGCAGCGTCGGGCCGCCGAAGATATAGAGCGCCACCCCCGGCTCATGCGGCACCTCGATGACCAGCCGGCGGCGACCACCGGCGCTGGCAGCGTAGATCTCGGCCGTCGAGCTGCCCAGGCGTCCGGCCGTGGGCGCGATCTCCGCCGCCGGCTGGATGCAGGCCACGTGGAAGGTGGCATAGCGGGCCGTATCGACCAGCACGCCCCAGCCGGCAGTCGAGCAGAGAAAGGGCACCGGCGCATGCGAGTCGCCCGTGTCGGCCACCGGGTCGCTGTTGACCCGGAGGACCTTCTTCCTGCCGCGCTGGGCGAGGCTCTTGAGCTGGAGGCCAAGGCCGTAGAACTGCTCGTCGTCGTCCACGGGCAGACTCAGGACGAGTCCGCGCGCCGTCTTCTGCCAGGCCACTTCGGCGGCGGCGGCCGGCAGTCCGACGGCCGGCATGGCCTCGAGGGCTGCTGCCGCTGGAGGCAGTTCCCGTAGGCCGACCGGGGTGATGGCGGCACACGGCCCGCCGCAGCCGGTGCGCCAGATGCCCGGAAGGAGAGGCTGCGGTTGCGGGTGTGAAGAGGACGTCTTGTCGTGCATCCGTGAGTACCTCTACGATTCGGCCGCAGCCCGTGTGCGGGATGTGCCCGTCACGACGCGGGTTCAGCCTGCGGTCGCTGACTGCCGATGGGCCAAGATAGCGCCAGAGCTGTCGTGCGTCTCACGGCCTCCACGCCTGCGGTCGACGCGCCCGCAGGCGCGGGACTGTGCGTCCCAACTCCGACTGGGACCCTTGGGCCGAACGGACTTCGGCCCTACAGCCAGGCTCCCCAAGCAAATGCTCTGCGGTTGCGATGGCGATGGCATCAGACACCGCCGCCCGCCAGCCGGCGGCGTTCTGCCTCGGCGGCCTCTGGTGGCAGTTTCGCGAACAGGGGCTCGAATGGCCGCAGCGGGCGCCCGGCCGGGACCGGCCTGGGTTCCCAGCAGCCACAGGCCTTGCCCGGGAGGTAGCGCCGGACCGTGTGGCGGCCCAGGGCGTCGGCCACCGCCAGGGTCTCGCTGTCGCCGAAGAGCGGGCCATCGTGCCCCAGGTACTGGTTCAGGCGCTCTGCGGCATGCGGCAGGAAGGGGGCCAGGAGCGTGTTGACGGTGTCCACGGCCTGCAGTGCGGTCCAGATCGTGGTGGCGGCGGTGCCGTGATCGCACGCGGTACGGGCCCAGGGGGTCTGGGCTTCCAGGTAGCGGTTGAGGGCCGACGCGAGGCGGAGCGCCTCGGCGAGGGCTGCGCGCAGATGGACCGCATCGAGGTGGGCGGCGACGGTCCCGAAGGCGGCCTGGGTCCGCGCGAGCAGTTCCTTCTCGGCGCCGCCGAGCGGGCCCGGGGCCGGTGTCTTTCCCGCGCTGTGGCGCCAGGCTAGGGACAGGACCCGGTGGACGGCATTGCCCCAGGTGCCGACCAGGTCGTTGTTGGGGCGACGGACGAACCCGTCCCAGTCCCAGTCCGCATCCCGGCTCTCCGGCAGGGTGGCGGCCAGGTAGTAACGCACGGTGTCGGGCGAGTAGCGGCTGAGGAGGTCCAGCCCCCAGATGGCCCAGTTGCGGCTCCCGGAGAGCTTGCGGCCTTCGAGGTTGAGGAACTCGTTGGCAGGGACATCCGTGGGCAGGTTGAGCGGCCGGTCGGGCGTGCCGTCGAAGCGCTCCCGGAAGGCGGCCGCAGCGCCGGCGATCTGGGCTGGCCAGACGACGGCGTGAAAGGGGATGTTGTCCTTGCCGATGAGGTACAGGCTTTCCGCGGTCGGCTCACACCACCAGTCAGCCCATGAGTTGGGAGTGCCGTTGAGGGCCGCCCACTCGATGGTGGCCGACAGGTAGCCGATGACGGCTTCGAACCAGACGTAGAGGCACTTGCCGTGCCAACCCTCGATGGGGACGGCGACTCCCCACTCCAGATCGCGGGTGATGGCTCGTGGCCGCAGGGGCTGCGAGCGGAGTTGCCCGAGGCTCTGGCGCAAGACGTTGGGGCGTAGTCGGTGGTGCCTGGACTCGAGGAAAGCCTCCACGGCCGGCTGCAGCCTGGCCAGGTCGAGGAAGACGTGCTCCGTCTCCCGCAGCACGGGGGTCTGTCCGTCGAGGGTGCAGCGGGGCTGGCGCAGGGTCGTGGCGTCGAGGATCTGGCCGCAGCCGTCGCACTGGTCGCCACGGGCCCCGGCATAGCCACAGAGCGGACACTCTCCCTCGACGTAGCGGTCGGGCAGGAAGCGTCCGAGGCTGGGGGAGAACCACTGCTCCTGCCGGCCCCGCTGCAGGAAGCCGTTCTGCTGCAGGGCCAGGAAGAGGCACTGGGCCACGCGGCCGTGGTTCTCCGTGTGGGTGGTGGTGAAGAGGTCGTAGCTGAGGCCGAGTTGGCCGGCGAGGTCGAGGAAGCCGTGGTGGTAGCGCTGGTAGAGGGTCTCCGGCGAGACGCCTTCGGCCTCGGCCCGGACGGCGACTGGGGTGCCGTGGGCATCCGAGCCCGAGACAAACAGCACCCGGCGGCCCCGCAGGCGGTGGTAGCGGGCCAGGATGTCGGCAGGCAGGTAGGCGCCGGCCAGATTGCCGACGTGGATCTCGGAGTTGGCATAGGGCCAGGCGGCGGCGATCAGGATCGGCGTGTTCACGGTCAGGTCTCCTTCGGGCGGCACGTGCAAGCAGGGCCACGGGGAACACCAGCACGGGGAAGAGGGCCCGGAGACCGGCAGGAGCGGACCGCGCCGACAGGCGGATCCGCCCAGACAGCGCGGGGGAACGTCAACCGGAGTGCGGTTCAGCGATCAGCGGGAGACGCCCACGGCCGGCCGGCCCGGGGAACGCATGCGCATGGGCATGGTCCGGGGGGTCTCCGGCCGGGCGGGTCCGGCGTTGGCTGAGCAGCAGTGCGACACGAGCATAGAACTCCGGTTGGCGGGGTTACCATACACCCGCTCCGGTACGCCGGCCAGGTGGCGGGAGCGTGTGGGTGCATGTCAGCTCCGTAGGCCCGTCTCCCTCAGGCCGTATGGAGCACGCCACAGGATATGTCCGGTCCCCGGGCTGCGCCAAGGCCGCTGCCGCCGCGGAGGGACAGTCCCACCGGGATCGGACGCCCGGCGGCTGGGGTTCGTCGTGACGCCTTCATGCGTTTCCCGACCCCGGGAAGGGCTTCCGCCTGCGGCGGACCCGCCTTTGGCGGGGAAGCCCTCACTACAAGCCTTGGATGCCGGCACGGCGGGGCCTAAGGAACCGCCGTGCGCCCTGGCCGTGTCCTACCGGTGGCCGGCCATGCGGCTGCGGCTGCAGGTCCCCGCTCCGACGGGGACTTCTGGGACGAACGTACTCCGGCACCACAGGGTCGGGCCAGGCAGCGGCGTCCCGGTCAGTGGCGCGCGGCGTCCACGGCTTCGACCATGGCCCTGAAGTTCGCCGGCGGGATAGGTGGGTTGATCTCGCTGGAGGAGGCGACGAAGAGGCCCCCGGTCTCGAGGGCGCGGGTCTCCCGGATGTGTCGGTGCACCTCGGCCCGGACCTGTTCCGGGGTGCCGCGTTCCAGCAGGTCGACGCCATCGACGCCGCCGGCCCAGACCCTCTCCGGCCAGCGGTTCTTGAGGGCGACGACATCCATGCCGCAGTTGGGCTCCAGGCAGTAGAACCCGTCGGCGCCGCAGGCGATGAGGTCGGGCAGCGCCTTGAGGTAGTTGCCGTCGCTGTGGTAGAGGACGTGGAGGCCGTGCTCGTGCCAGGCGGCGACGATGGCCTGGATATAGGGGTAGTGGAACTGGCGCAGGAACTCCGGCGCGAAGATGGGGCCCTGCTTGGTGGAGAAGTCCTCGGCCACCAGGACGATAGGCGACACCCCGGCATACTCGTCGGCGATGGCGTGCAGGCGGGCGAGGCTGTGCGCCAGATGCAGGTCCATGAACTCCCGCAGCAGTGCGGTGTCGTCAGCGAAGACATAGGAGAAGAGCTCCAGGCCCATGCCGCTGTCGCCGTAGACGGTGCAGAGCCCCGTGTGGATGGGGTAGGCCATGATCTGGGTCTCGCCGAGGCGTTCCTGGAGGTCCCGCATAGACGCACGCCAGTCGCGTCGTTCGCGGTCCGCGTCGAGACGCTGGCCGCGGAGTGCGCGGAGGCGTCTCTCGAACCAGGCGCGGGCGCCGGCCTCGTCGGTGAAAGGCCGCGAGACGGTCCAGACCGTCCAGTTGTCGTACTGGTAGACGAAGCCGTCGGCCGAGGTCGCCTGGCCGGTGCGGTTCTTCAGCACCGACGGCGGCATGACCACATCCATGGCCTGGCGGCAGACCGCGCAGATGTCGTCCAGGGTGTAGCCGAAGCCCTCGATGGCCTTGCCGGTCCAGTCGGCGATGACCCGGGGGTTGTAGCTGAGCTGCTCCAGCAGCGCACAGCGGTCCACGGGCTGGTGGCAGAGCGTCGCCAGCACGCGCTCGCGCTTGGAGAGGCGATCACTGGGGAAGAGGTACTCCATGCCAGATCCCTCCCTACGGCCGACCG
>Ga0172371_10002080_pt1 | contig 31942 bp, 31 predicted proteins | sample Lak12m_FD_114543 | JGI IMG/M metagenome (GOLD analysis project Ga0172371, IMG submission 114543) | Freshwater microbial communities from Kabuno Bay, South-Kivu, Congo - kab_022012_12m | ecosystem: Environmental > Aquatic > Freshwater > Lake | place: Democratic Republic of the Congo: South-Kivu...
AATTGGTTTTTGAGCCACGCGGAGCGTGGCAAATCCTTTTAAAATCAGCTTTTAGCGCCCGCAGGGCGCGTGCCGAGGCGCTTTGCGCCGAGGCAACAAACGCCGAACATACAATTTGGCTCCCGGGGTCGGATTCGAACCGACGACCAACGCGTTAACAGCGCGCTGCGCTACCGCTGCGCTACCCGGGAATGGTAATTCAACTTATTAACAAAAAATATGCCTTTCAGCACTAAAAATATATTAGTTTAAAATTAATTGGTTGTCAATTGTCAAACAAGCCTAATAATCTTTCAGCTTCTTAATGCCCGGATGACGCTGGATCCGCTCGATAGCCTTAGCCTCAATCTGCCTGATACGCTCGCGCGTGACGTCAAACTCCTGCCCGACTTCCTCAAGGGTATGGGCTACGCCGTCGGTCAGACCGAAGCGCATTTCCAAAATCTTTTGTTCGCGCGGCGTTAGCTCGGCGATAACCGATTTAACATAATCTTTTAATAGCTGCAGGGCGGCCGAACGGTCGGGTGAAACATTCTTAATATCTTCAATAAAATCTTCTAGAGTAGAATCCTCATCATCTTCGCCGATAGTCGTTTCCAGAGAGATCGTATCCTGGGAAATCTTAATCACATGCCTTACCTTATCGATGTCCTCGCCCATCTCGGCGGCGATTTCTTCCGGCAGAGGCTCGCGGCCTAGATCCTGAATCAGCTGGCGCTGAACCTGCTGAAACTTATTGATGGTTTCAACCATATGCACCGGAATCCTGATCGTCCTAGACTGATCGGCCAGAGCGCGGGTAATCGCCTGCCGGATCCACCAGGTAGCGTAAGTGGAAAATTTATAGCCTTTGCGATATTCAAATTTTTCCACGGCGCGAAACAGGCCGATGTTGCCTTCCTGAATTAGATCTAAAAGCGATAAGCCCTTCGAACCGGTAAACTTTTTAGCGATGGAAACGACTAAGCGCAGATTAGCTTCAATGATTTTTCTCTCCGCTTCCTTATCCCCCTTCTCCTTCCGCTTAGCCAGCTCAATTTCTTCGGCGCTGGATAAAAGCGGGACCTTACCGATCTCGCGCAAATACATCTGGATGGAGTCGGCGCTTAATTCGGAAATATCAAATTTCTTTTTTTCATTAAAGCCGCTGATCTGCGAACTTTTCTTTTTAAGATCATCGCCGGCGCCTAAGAATCCGCCCGTATCCTCGATAATCTGGATGCCATTCTTCTGCAATTCCTCTAAAGTAAGTTCGTAATCGTAGATATATTCTTCCACCTCCGGGAAAATATGAAGCAACTCGGTCTCGGTTGTAAAACCGCGCGACCGGCCCTTAATTATCAAATTTTTGATTTGTTCCTCCGTAGGCTTAATTATCTGATGCTCGGCCGGCGCTTTGGCTTTTTTTTGGCCTCGCTTTATCCTGCCGGCGCCGCGCCAGGGGGCCGAACCGCCTCGAGCCGATCGCTTCATTTTCTTGCCGTATTTTCTAAAAGGCTTCCGGGACGCTTTAACCGAAGGCTTAGGCCTGGCCGAAGCTATGGGTTTTTTCTTCTTGACTTTGCCTTTAGATTTTATATTTTTTTTCGACATAAATATTTAAAAATAGCCGGTTCTATTTTATTCCGATAGAATTGATTTCTTCGGTAAGGGATTTATACTCTTCTAATAGACCTTTTAATTTTTCTATTTTTTCCGCTGACGGCAGATTGTCTTTCTCGGCCGCGGCGATCAATTTAACAACTTGCTGGCGCCGATCATTTAAATAATTGACTTTCAAGACGGCCACCCAGCCAATAATTTCCGCCTTGGCCTGCTCGGCCGTGTAATCGTAGAAATCTTTATCAGCTAAAAGCACCAGCCTATCCAATGAGCTGGCGCAAAGCTGATTATTCGCTTGATTATTCTTAGTTTCATTATTATCCGATTCTAAGTTTTCGGGAGCTAAGAGCCAATCTTTAAAATCCTGATAATTTACTGCCAATTCAAAACTTCCCCCTTCATGGGTCCAAAAATCTATAAGCTTATTATAATAAATAATTAAATTTTTGTAAAATAACTTATAATCATCGCCGACTAGATGCTCGGGCGCGATATGGCTGGTAATATATTCTAGGTGAGCCGGAAATTTCAAAGCCAAGGCCAGGAGAGATTCGGACAATCTGGCTTCCCGGCTTAGCTTGTCCCGGCTTGATCCGACCGCCGGCTGATTGCCCGGTTTATCGGCGCCGGCCGAAGGAGCCGGCCTCTTCTCGGCCGCTTTCCGGGTCGCCGCGGCGATTTCATCAAATTTCTCTCTAAGCAAATTCTCCTTGATATCAATTTCCTGGCTTAACTTTTTCAGCCAAAAATCCTGCTCTAATTTAGAGCCGAACTTAGCAATAGTCGGCAGTAAAATCGCCAGGCTTTGGCGCTGACCTTCATAATCCGCTTTATTATATTTAGCGAAAACTTTATCAAAATAATACTGCATCACCGGCTTAGCCGCCTGAAGCGCCGTGCGCCAGCCGTCAGGATTTTTTTTGATATACTCATCCGGATCCTTGCCTTCCGGCAAAAGAACTACCCGAATATTCATTTCCACCTGCATGGCCGTATCGATGCCGCGCTGCGACGCCAGATCGCCGGCCTGATCCATGTCAAAAGATAAAAATAAATTATTGGAATAGCGCTTAATTAAATTAACCTGATCCGCGGTCAGCGCCGTGCCGGAAGAAGCGATTACGTTAGTAAAACCATTCTGCTGGGCCGTAATCGCGTCCATCTGGCCTTCAACTAAAACGGCCGCGTCTTCAGCCTTTACGGCCATTTTGGCTTTATCCAAGCCGAAAAGAATCTTTGATTTATCATAAATCATGGTGGCCGGAGTGTTAATATATTTACCGCCCGACTTCTCATCCGCTTCTTTCTCGGGCGAGACGCGGGCGGTAAAGCCCACGGCGTTGCCGTTAAGATCATTAATCGGGAACATAATCCGGCCGCGGAAGCGATCATAAAATCCGGGATTCTTCTCTTTACGAACCGATAGGCCGGCTAAAAAGATTTCATTCTCGGCAAAACCCCTGCCTTTTAAAAAATTAATCAGGATCTCCCAGGACTCGGGACTGTAGCCGATTTGCCAGTCGGCAATGGTTTTATCGGTTAAGCCGCGCTGTTTAAGATAAGCGCGCGCGGCTGCGGCGGCCGGACTGTCTAACAGTACCTTATGATAAAATTTAACCGCTGATTCTAAAATATCCAAAAGAACATTCCTTTTCGAAGTCAGGGCCGGATCAGCGCCGCTTTTTAAAACCACGCCGGCCTTCTTCGCCAGAAGTCTTAAGGTTTCGACGAAAGTTAAATGCTCAATCTCCATGACGAAAGAAAAAACATCGCCGCCCTTGCCGCAGCCGAAGCAATGCCAGATCTGTTTTTCCGGACTGACCATGAATGACGGAGTCTTCTCTCGATGAAAGGGGCAGTTGGCGCGAAAATTAAAACCGGCCGCTTTCAGCGGAATATATTCGCGGATGACTTCCACGATATCCAATTTGGCTTTTATCTCGTCGGAAGGATTAAGCATAAGATGATTTTAATTATTTCCAAAACTGCCACCAGCTCTTCTTAGCTTTGACGGCCGTTTTAGGAAACTGTTCCGGCCTGATTTTATCTAAGATATCTCCATCGGTTCCTGCATTCGCCGGCGTGGTCGGCCGCTTTTCTATGGCCAGCAGATTTTTTATCCTGGCCATCTCCGCGGCCACGGTTTCTCCGTCATACTCGGCATTATGCGCCTGCGCGCCGGCATAACTGGCCTGCTTCTGATCCAGATGTAAATTAAAAATAATTTGACCATTTTGCTCAACTAAATAAAGATGAAATCTCGGATAATAGCCCCGGCCCAGACCGCGGACAAAGCTCTCCTGACCGGTTTTTCTATCAACTAAGTAGGCATAGCCGGCTTGCCGCAATAAATTGGCCGGCGCCTGATCTAGCTTATTATTATCTAATATTAGCTTCATATCTTTAAATAAACGGTTAAAATAATATGACTATCATACCATCCCCACTTAGTTATTGTATCATAGTTTAAAAATTTAATTAGGTCAAAAAAGCTAATTATGATAAAATTATATTATAACATAAAAGACTATGCTTACTATTTACTTTTATACCATTGCCAGCGTCCTAGTCGTTTCTCTTATTTCCTTGATTGGCGCCTTCATTTTAGCCATCAAAAACAACCTGTTAAGCAAAATTACCATTCTCTTGGTCAGTCTATCGGCCGGCACTCTCTTAGGCGACAGCTTTCTTCATCTTATACCCGAGGCCGTGGCCGAAAATAACGGCCTGGCGACCTGGCTCTGGATTTTATTCGGCATCATAGTTTTCTTAGTTTTGGAAAAAATCATCCATTGGCGCCACTGCCATCTGCCGACTACCGCGGACCACCCCCATCCTTTCGGTCTGATGAATTTGATCGGCGACGGCTTGCATAATTTTTTAGACGGCACTATCATCGCCGGATCATTCTTGGTTAATATAAATCTGGGCATCGCTACTACGATTGCCGTCATCGCCCATGAAATCCCCCAGGAGATCAGCGACTTCGGCGTTTTACTGCATGCCGGCTTCAACCGAGTTAAGGCCTTACTACTAAATTTATTGTCCGCCAGCTTAGCTATCGCCGGAGCCGTCTTGGCTCTAATCATCGGCGGAACCATGGACAGTTTCACCGGCTTCATCATTCCCTTTACCGCCGGCAATTTTATCTATATCGCCACCTCCGATCTATTCCCGGAATTAAAAAAGGATTGCACTACGCTGCGCCAGACTTTTTTACAGCTAACCTGCATTATTATCGGCATTGTCATTATGTTAGCGCTAAAAAATCTTGGCTAATAAAATTAATTTATGCCCCATCTAAGCAGCCATTATTATCGGGTCTTTATTTTCCTGGTCGGAGTCAGCGCCACTATCGCCTACCGCCTGGTTATTATTTTAAATAATTACAGCCAATTCTGGGTAAAAATCGTTTGGTATATCGGCACCATCGGCTTTATCTGGTACTTCGCTCATCGTTTTAGAGTAGAAAATCGGCGCGACCATTTAATTGAAAATTTGCGGCTGGTTGATAAAATTGAAGCCAGCCAATCATTCCCCAAAGAAGACAAAACCGCCCTGATCTATGTCCTAAAGAGCCTGGAAAGCAGTTTGGCTAAATGGAACTATATTGCTATCTTCGTCTTCTCCGGCCTAGCCATGGCTTACGCAATTTACGTTGATTTGTCGGCTATCTTAAAATAAAAATAGCTTTAAATAAAGAGGGGCGCTTAGTGGCGCCCCTCTTTTGATTAAATGCTAAAAACCAGCGGATTATTCTTCAGCGTCAGCCGTCTCCGGCTCATCATCTGAAGAATCTGAATTATTGCCTTGTCTAATCTGTTTCAACTCATTTAAATTCTGCTGCATATTAGTTCTGCGCTCGGTTTTAATTTCACCGGCCTCAACTTTAGCGTTTTCTCTGACAGCTGTCATTTCGGTTTGGCGCACCTGATTCAGCTGCCTGAGCATTTCTACGGCTCCGGGCGTGCCAGCCTTAATTTTATCTATAATTTCCTGGGCTCCGGCTTTAAACTGTTCCCGCGTCTGTTCCATATTTTCCATTCTTTCCTGTCTTAATTTTTCCAGTTCATCTTTAGCTTCCTGATTGCCGGCTTTTATTTTATCTAAAATAGCCTTTTCTTCTAAACGAAATTCCTCGCGATTTTGCAGTTTAGCTTGAATACTATTTTTAATCTGCTCCATTTTTTCTTTTACCTCGGCCGGCAATTCGGCGCTACCGGTTAAAATATCTAAAATATTTTGCTGTCTGGCTTCAATCTGTTGGCGAAGCCCCTGAAACTGCTCAAGTTTATCCGCTGGCAACTTATCTTCCAATTTTTCCATAACCCTTTCCCGATTAGCATAATGCAAAGATAAATTGCTTAATAAAGTTTCAGTCTGGTCGGAAACGTTGTTTAGAAGATCGCCTTGGCGTTCTTCAATGCGCTGAATATACTGATTAGCTTTCTCTAACATCTGCTGGGCTTTAGCTTGGACGCCAGTATCAGTAGAGTTTTGAATTATATAATCGGCCAGCTTAACCCTTTCCTCGGCGAATAATAAACTCTTTTCCGCTTTTTTAACCGGATCAAGAATTAAAGCCAAGGAAATTCTCTCGCGCAACCCGCGCCACCATAAACCGAAATTCGACGGTATGGCCGTGGGCTCGGCCACGCTAACACCATCTAATTCCTGCGGCTCATCGGCTAAATCAGAGCTTTGCTCAATTACCGCCTGGACTTGATCATCCGCCGAAGCAGCTTCGTCCGCTTCAGCGCAAACGGCCGCGGCTGAAAATAAAGCTAAGACGATTGCCGCCAGACCAATCAACAAAAATTTACTGTTCTTTTTCATAAATTTTTGGTTAATTTTAAATTAATTAATTCAGTGATAATAATATAATAGCGATAAAAGCCGCGACGATGCCGGCTAGGCCGATCATGTTTAGTCTTTCGCCAAACAATAAAACACCGATCAAAACCGTGGCTAATAGGCTCATAACCGACCAAATCGCGCCAACGATTGACAGCTGATTTTTCTGTAAAATCGCCGGCAGCCAAGCCAAGGTGCCAAATATATACATTAATAAAATATAAGCTACGATAGTTAGTTTAGGATTAAGCGCGAATTTTTTAGAAAAAAATTCTCCAGCGGCAAAAAACAGAGCCGATAGAACCAACCAAATTAAATAATTGATTGATAATAAAAATTTCATAACCTCTTTAAATAATCTCAATTGACTTTCTCGACCGGCGGCTTACCCTTTTGCCGCCTCGCCTTAATGAGCTCTGTAAAAATCGGAATAACTGAAATTATAATGATTACTATAATAACCAAAGAAAAATTTTCTTTAACGCTCGGAAGGTTGCCGAAAAAATAACCTAAGAGCGTAAAACCGAATACCCAAACCAGCCCTCCGCTAATATTATAACAAATAAATTTGCGATAATCCATCTTGCCTAAACCGGCGACGAAGGGCGCGAAAGTCCTGATAATCGGTACGAAGCGGGCTAAAAAAATAGTCTTGGCGCCGTACTTTTCATAAAACCGGCTGGTCTTATCTATATGCTCCTGATTAATCGGGATGAGCCGATTATTGATAACCTTTTGGCCGAGGAAACGCCCTAGCCAATAATTCACCGAGTCGCCTGAAACAGCGGCTATCAGAAGCAAAATCAATAAAATTGTAATATTAAACGAATCGATCGCGGCGAAGGTTCCGGCCGCGAACAAAAGCGAGTCTCCGGGTAAAAAGGGAGTGAAAACCAGTCCGGTTTCGGCAAAAATTATAATAAAGAGGATGGCGTAAGCCAGCGCTCCGTAATGAGCGATGATTTCGCCTAGATGAATGTCAATATGAAGAATGAAATTAAAAACACTCGCCAAGATGTTCATGATAAAGCATTAATAATACTGGCGGAAGGAGAGGGATTTGAACCCTCGAAGGCTTTGACACCTTACACGCTTTCCAAGCGTGCGCACTCGACCACTATGCGATCCTTCCAATCTAAAATCAAAAACTTATTTTAATAATTCGCTAATTATACTCTTCATGCCTTTTTCCGGCTGGCCGTCAGGAGCGGTAAAATCCTCAAACGGATAAGCGCCGGGATAAATATTTCCGTTAATAAAACTGGTTGGCGTGCCGGTAACGCCGGCTGCCGCTCCCCGCGCCGCCATCTCCGTCACTTTACTTTCATACTGATCGCTGGCTAAACAATCATTGAATTCAACCGTATCCAATCCCAAATTGATTGCCTCCTTTTGATACTGCTCTAAAATTAAACGACCGGCGATGTTATCGGCGAACAGCTTATCATGCATTTCCCAAAACTTGCCTTGCTCGGCCGCGCATTCACTAGCCTGGGCCGCCTTAACGGCATCTTGATGGCCGGGTACGGGATAGTGCCGGAAAGCGATCGCTACCTTATCGCCGAATTCCTGTTCAATCTGTTTGACCGTTTGAGAAAAACCGGCGCAGAAAGGACACTCAAAATCGCTATAAATTATCATTTGCACCGGCGCGTCTAACGAACCGAGAAGATGATCGGCCATATTAATCGGGCTGACTTTTTCTACATTATATTGGTCGCCAGCTTGCCCCTGATTATTAGTCGGCGACTTTGTGCATCCGGCCATTACGGCTAATGCCATCACCAGTATGATTAAAATTATTTTTTTCTGCTTTAACATAAAAAATATTAATTATTAATTTTAGCTTTTTTTAAATGCCATTCCGTCGCCTGCTCGTAACCATGGCCGATACGGAATAAGGTCGCTTCAGCGAACCTCTTGCCGATTAACTGTAAGCCAACCGGCAGTTCATTGTCAAAACCGGCCGGCAGAGAAATAGCCGGCAAACCGGCTAAAGACGCGCCGGCGACAAAAATATCTTCTAAATACATTTTTAACGGATCATTAGATTGCTGGCCGATTTTAAAAGCTGCGTGTGGTGCGGTCGGCGTTAATAAACAGTCAACTTGTTCTAAAGCTTCGTCCATTTCCTGTTTTATTTTTGTCCTAACTTTCTGCGCCTTAAGATAATAGGCGTCGTAATAACCGGCCGATAAAGCATAGGTGCCAAGCATAATGCGCCGTTTAGCCTCCGGGCCGAACCCTCGTCCCCGACTCTTAGTATAAATACTCATTAAATCAGCTTTCGCTCCGTCAGACTGAATGCTTAAGCCGTATTTTATGCCGTCAAAGCGGCTTAAATTCGAACTTATTTCTGACGGCGTAATAATATAATAAACCGGTACGACGTACTTAGTGTGCGGCAGACTTACTTCTTTAAATTTTACACCCAACTTTTTAAAATCTGCAATGGCCTTTTCCACTACCTGCGTCACGCCCTTGTCCGTACCGGCAATGAAATACTCTTTTGGTAAACCGATAGTTACTCCGGCTAAATCCGCTGGCTTATCAAAATCGGCCAAGGGCGCCATTACCGTCGTCGCATCATTTTTATCTACTCCGGCTATAGCTGATAAAACTAGGCTAGCGTCTGCCACCGTCTTAGTTAACGGTCCGGGAACATCAGTTGAACTGGTCATGGCGATAAGGCCGAACCTTGAACTTCGACCGTAGGTCGGTTTTAATCCAACCGCGCCGCAAAAGCTGGCCGGCTGCCTTATTGATCCGCCGGTATCCGTACCTAAAGCGAAAATGCACATATCCGCGGCTACGGCCGCGGCCGAGCCGCCGGAAGAACCGCCGGAAACTCTCTCTAGATCGTGAGGGTTATGAGTCGGGCCGAAAGCCGAATTTTCCGTTGACGCGCCATGAGCGAATTCGTCTAGGTTGGTTTTACCTAAAAGCACGGCGCCGGCCTGACGCAATTTTTTGATGATCGTCGCGTCATAAGGCGCAATATAATTTTCTAAAATTTTCGAGGCCGCGGTAGTCTTAACGCCTCTGGTCAAAATGTTATCTTTAGCCAGACAAGGAATGCCTAATAAATCACCGCTGGCACCGCTGGCGCGGCGTTCATCGGCCTGCTTAGCTTCCGCCAGCGCCTCTTTTTCACAAACCGTCAAACAGGCTTTTATTTTTCCATCCACTTCTTTAATCCTCTCTAAACAAGCCTTGGTTAATTCAACCGAGGTTATTTCGCCGGCCGCCATTTTTTGACTGGCCTGTTTTATTGTGAGCTGATTTAAATTCATAAAAATTTTACCTTTTTGGCGGTTATTCTATAACTCTTTTGACTTTAATAAACCTGTCTTCTTTTTCCGGCGCATCGGTTAAAGCTTCTTCGATTTCCTTTTCGTTCCAATCTTCAATCTTATCTTCTCGCAAGACATTCTCCTGACCCGTCACCTGCGCGGTCGGCTCTACGCCTTTAACCTCCACTTCTTTAAGCTGATCAATATAATTTAAAACATCAGACAGCTGTCCGCCGTATTTTTCCAATTCGGCGTCAGTTAAATCAAGCCGAGCCAATTTAGCAATATGTTTTATTTCCTCTTTAGATAATGGCATAAGAATATTCTAAGCTATCATTTTTAAAAATTCCTCCTCATTTATAATTTTCACGCCCAGCTTATTAGCCTTCTCCAGTTTACTGCCGGCATCAGAACCAACTACAACATAATCAGTCCTGCTACTAACCGACGAGGAGATCTCCCCGCCCATTTCTCTTATCTTAGACTTAGCCTGGTCTCTTGTCAATTGATTCAAGCCGCCGGTTAGAACAAAAGTCTGGCCGGCCAGCTTAGCGCTTTTAGCCGTTAGTTTCAAACTTCTCACTCTTACGCCGGCCTCTGCCAATCTGGCTAAAAAAGCTAAATTACTCTTATTATTAAACCATTCATAAACGCTCTCGGCCATAACATCACCAAAATCATGGATAGAATTTATCTCTATAAGGCTAGCCTTAGTGATTTTTTCTAAACTGCCAAAACGCTTGGCTAAAGCCAGGGCTGATTCTTCGCCCACATGCCTTATCCCTAGCGCGTAAATAAATTTAGCTAGCTCCACCGTCTTCTTTTCGGCGATGGCTTTCAATAAATTCTCCGCGCTCTTTTCGGCAAACCTCTCCAGCGGCAATAAATCGCCTAAAGTTAATTTATAAAGGTCGCTGGGGTCGCGCACTAAACCCTCTTTTGCCAGCTGCTCAATAATTTTCGGGCCTAAACCTTCTATATCCAAAGCGTTTTTCGACGCCCAGTGTGCCAGCCGCCTTAAATTTACGGCATAACAATTTTTATTAACACAGCGGTAAGCCACCTCGCCGGCCATCTTTTCCACTCCGCCGGCGCACATCGGGCACTTAACCGGCGCCTTAATTTCTTTTTCAGCGCCTGAACGCAGATTTGGCAAGACCTTAACCACTTTAGGAATTACGTCGCCGGCCCGCTCCAATATAATCGTGTCGCCGATCTTAAGCCCTAAGCGCTTGATCTCATCTAAATTATGCAAAGTCGCCCGGCTAACCGTTACACCATAAATTGCCACCGGCGTTAAAACCGCGGTAGGCGTTAAAACGCCGGTGCGGCCAACCTGCCAAATAACCTCTTCCACTCTAGTGGTCGCCTGAACAGCGGCGAATTTATAAGCCATAATATACCTTGGGCCCTTGCCGATAATGCCCAATTTAGACCACAATTTTAAATCATTCACCACAATTACCACGCCATCGCAATCAAACAGCACCTCTTTGCGCCGCTTCTCCCAAGCGTCATGATATTTAATGGCTTCTGCCAAATTAGGACAATACTTATTCTGCTTTAAAACTTTAAAGCCTAAAACACGAGCTATTTCATGCTCTTGCTCATGATAACTTAACTCTAGATCGGTCGCCAAAGAATAAATATAGCAATCCAATTTTCGTTCAGCCATTAATTTCGCATCCAGCTGCCTAATCGAACCGGCGGCGGCGTTTCGGGGATTAGCCAGCTGCGACAGGCCTCGCTTCTGATATTGCTTATTTAAATCAGCGAAAACCTGATTGGTCATAATGGCCTCGCCGCGCGCCTCTAGCCGGCCGTTGTCCAGAGCTTCATATAATTTTTTTACCGATATATCGCTTAAGCCAATTTGCTTTAATTCCGCGCGGCTCGGCCGGCGCAAAACCAGCGGTATGGCCTCAATAGTTTTTAAATTCTGCGTTACTTCTTCGCCGACCTGGCCGTCACCGCGAGTAGCGCCCAGAATAAATTTGCCTTTTTCATAAACTAAAGCCACGGCCAAGCCGTCCATTTTCAATTCAACGTAATAAGCTAACTTCTGCCCGGGTATTATCTTATTAAGCCGTTTTTCCCAATCCTGCATATCCAGAGGAGAAAAAGCGTCGTAAAGAGACAATAAGGGTGAGCTATGTTTCACTTTATTGAATTGGTTAAGCGGCTTACCGGCTACTCTTTGCGTCGGCGAATCAGGCGTAATAAATTCCGGATAATCGTTTTCTAGCTTCTGCAATTCATTCTTTAAGCTATCTAGGGCCGCGTCGGAAATTAAAGACTTATCTAAAACATGATAAGCATAGCGATATTTTTCAATCTCATCGCGCAGTTTTTTAATTCGCTTTTTAGCCGCCGCTTTATCCATATTGTTTATAACTATCTCATTTATATTATCTTATCTCGAAGGTGCTTTCTACCGATCTTTTAACTCCGCCAAAGCTGCCAATTGATTTAAAAGTAACGTTGGGCGTTGATGAGGCGTAGTCTACGGTATATGAACTGCCATTGCTTAAACTGCCAAAAAATAGATTCTGAACAGATGCCATATCCGGTAAAGGATTGGCTTCTCCCCTGGCTTCCCAGGTTCTTGCTTCCCATAAGGATCTCTCCATGCCGGCTTCAGCGGCGAAGAAAGCTAAGCTGGAATAGCCAACCAACCTGTTCATTCTGATGCCGGCCATAACTAAATCAGCCGCAGCCAAAGTTACCACTAAAATACTGCTTAGAATAAACAGGGTCAAAAGTAAAATCATGCCTTTTTGATTTTTTTTATCTTTATTCATAATGCCTTGATGAAATAGTCGTCTGAATTTTCATTTTTTGCTCATGGATTGCCAAGCCAACCGCCCTAATATCCATGTTCATAACCACGAAGGGTTGCTGACTATGAAAGGCGCCGATCAAATCATCATTTATATAAAATTTTAAATTGCTGACTTCAATTTTCGCCGGAGTAATAAAATCATCAGCGACGGTTGTCCCGTCGCTTTTAACCATTATTTTAAGGCGATTATTTTCCAAATAATAAGTTATGCAATCGCCGTATTGATTTTTAAAATAAAGCCGGTCGTTGCCGCCGACCGTGTTAAAAACTTTATAAGTACCGGAGGCTAGGCATTCAGTATCGCTTTTTTGCGCCGTTCTAACTTCTTTGCTGATCCTTTCCATGGCATACCTGATATTCTCTTGCACGTTCTGCGCGCTGATAGCGTTTCTTTGGCCGTCAACCACCATTTTAAAAATCTGCGTCGCGGCTAAAATCATCAAGGTAAAAACCGTCATGGACACTAATAGCTCAATTAAGCTTACGCCTTTGATCTGTTTTATTTTTCTGAAAACTTTAGTCATATTCATGTCAAGATTAGTTTGGATTGATGATTTTTCAAGAAATCATCAATCCAAACTAATCTAGCGCCAATTGTATAAATAAGTCTCGGCCGTATAATCATGGTCCTGCGAGCCTTCTCGCCAGCGGATAGTGCATTCTACATCTAAAAAATCACCCAGATCGTCAACAGTAATCAGGCGATAAAAATTTGTTTCTAAGATATCAAAAGTAGTATGACTGTAAAAACCGGTCGTAAGATATATGGGTAACTTAGCGCCACTATCGTTAAGAGAGTCCACTGCGCCATTAATCCAATTATAGTCAATAGTATAAGTGCCGTCGCCGACTATATCCTGATTCCAGCTATTACCGGGCGTCAGCCAATTAGTATCTCTTTGATTTCTGACCAGCTCCAAGCCTTCCTGCGCTAAGCCGGAAGCAATTAAAATATTTTTATTGATATACTGGGCCTGAATATTTTGAATTACCAAAGACAAAACACCAACCAGACCGATGGCAATAATTAAAATCGCCACAATAACCTCAAGAATACTGATGCCTCGATTGTTGTTGATTTTTAATCTCATCTTATTCTACATCAATCAAACCAAAAAGATTGACATTAACCGCGGCTGTTGAATTATTGATATTCTCTTTTAATTCAATTCGCGCGCTCGTATTATTTAAATTCTTATTAATATAAGTCGTTGGATCTGGCGGGAAAAAAACAATATCAACTGATGCCCGCGGCAAACCGTTAACTCTAAGCGAATCAATCGTCACGCCAGTTGGCAAAGTCCTGGTCTCCATGGCTTCGCCGCTATCATATGTATAATCGCCGTCTTTATCAGCAAAAATAATATAGCTTGAATCTGACCGATTAAAAGTTATGCCCCAGCCACCACTAGGGATAGTGGTTCCGTTATAAGTCTTTGAACCCAAACTATAATTTTGCGCTAATCTAATATCTGAAGCTACTTTTTGGATAGCTAATTTAAGATCGGAACGCTTGCTGGTATTATGATAATTAACCAAAAATAAACCGCTAATTAAACCGATAATAAAAACGCTAACCAGCAATTCAATTAAGGTAAAGCCGGGGCTATCATATAATTTTTTATTCCTCTGCCAAATCATAATTTTAATCTATCATCATTACGGCTTAACTTCTTTCCAGCCCGGCAAACTGGCATTAACTTCAACCGGTATGGTAATTTCCGCCCAATAACCATCATTTTTATCAACTAACCTTAGGGTCACGATGTTTGTGCCAACCGTGTTAAAGATGACGGTTGGCGTGGAAATTGTCGCGTTATCTATGGTAGCATCCGCTGGCACACTCCAAAACCAAGCGCAGTTGATATCAGTGCAGGGTATAGCCGTCGCCGGCGCCGCGCTTAAATAAGTTTGACTGGCATCATTAAATCTAACTTCTTCGCCTCGGCTGGGATTGGCCGGGAAAGGAGTGAAAACCGGTTTAGGAAATTCATGCTTATAGGTTGTGAAGGTTGGCACAACGCCGTCATTATTGTCTGTATCAGGATTAGTGCTATATGACGCTACCAACGAAGCCGTATCATAATTATCCCAAACTTGCACCGACCATTTATAGCCAGTATTGTAAGACAATTCTGTAGTTAGCGGATATTGGCAAGAAGAACCGTTAGCTAAACAGGGATTAACATCAATCTTACATTTAACCGGATCGGCCGCTGGCGTATCGTAAGCGGTGCATTTACCTGTATCCAAGACTAAACTATCATCAGCTTTTCTAACTATAATCTGATAAGCTGAACCGAAAGAGCCGCTATCCGAATCAACAAAATCAAAATTTAAATTAGCGCGCAGGGCGCTGGTTTTCGCCTGCAGATAGTTCCAGTTGGGCGCGGTCATGTTAGCGACGGCCGGCGGACGGTTGACCTGGCCGATGGTTTTATAATCAGACGTTCCGCAGGAATCGTCATTAGCGCAATTAAAACTGATCCAGCCTGCGCCCGTACCATCATCATTGGCGTTCCAAGCCCAGCCGCTGAATTCGCTGTTAGCCGGATCTATAGTTACGCCGCTGGACCAAGCCGCATCATTAAATTTTATCCAACCATTGCTGCCTAATGATAAAATTTTCGCCCAACCGTAAACTTTTTGATCATCAAAATTATAACAGGCTGTGCAGTTGTCGCCGGCCGTACAGCTGCCGGCAGCGGCGCAACCGACATTAAAAGCATAGCTATCCGGCGGGTTGGTTTCATTAAAACTGATCCAACCGATATTTGAACCCCAGGCATAACCGCTAAAGTGCCCTGTACTTAAGTCTATCTTTACGCCATAATCGCTACTTAGGCACTGCGGACTGTCTTCGGTACAGTTAAAACTGATCCAGCCGATATTTGAACCCCAGGCCCAGCCGCTAACATTATCGTCGGCGCTGGCCCGGGTAATTTTTATATTTTCCCGCAAAACAAATTCATAATAAAATACGGCCGAGCTTAAACCTAAAGTAATTATAAACATCAAAATCGCGGCCAGCCAAATTTTCCGCTTAAAATAATTTCTCATATAACAAAATAAAGTCAGAATATATTCCAATACCAATCTAGAATCTGTGCTTGCCAAAATAAACTTATGATTGTGCCTACGGCTAAAAATACGCCTAACGGCACTTCACTGCCCCATTTCTTTTTCCCAGCTAAAATTAAACCGACGCCGACGATTGAACCGATAAAATAAGAGATAATAATCGCCGGTAATACCGCTGGCCAGCCCAGGGCCAAACCCATGAGCAATCCCAGCCGAATATCCCCGCCGCCGATCCATTTTCCGCCGGAAATCAGGAACTGAATTAAGAAAAAACTACCTCCTATTATAGCAGAAATTAAGAGGTTCAACAAATCAAAACCTAGCACTAAATTGATAATAAAAACCACTAAGCAAGCCGGTAAAGTGACTATGTCCAAAATTTCATACCAACGCAAATCATAGATAAAAATTATTATCATGACGCTGATTAAAAACCAATCGCGCAATAGTTGAATTATGAATAATGGATCATAAACAACGACTCCGTAACTCGCGATTCGCGACTCATAACTTAAATAAAACGCCAAGGAGAATAAAATACCGGTCGCCAATTCCACGGCCGGATACTGCCAGGAAATCAGTTTACCGCACTGCCGGCACTTGCCTCTAAGCATAATAAAACTCACTAAAGGGATATTGTCATACCAAGCAATCTTCTTTTCACAGTTGGGGCAATAAGAACGGCCGAGCAGGCTCTCCTTTTTCCGTAAACGCCAAATCAAACAATTCAAGAAAGAACCGATCACCAGGCCGAATATAAAAATAAAAAACAGCATTATTGATATGGACATAATATAAATTAGTTATTTAATTCTTGATAATATTCTTTAAGTTCAACGTTATCCGGCGCCAGTCCTAGGGCTTGATTTAGATATTCTTTAGCTTGCGTCAACTTAGACTGATCGCGATAAAGTAAAGACAAGGCCAGTGGCCAATGATAGTCGGTTGGATTTAAGTTAAAACCGCGCTGATTCCAGATTATGGCTTCGTCCAACCGGCCTTGGCTATAATAAACATCGGCTATATCTTTATATAAGGTCGCTCGATAAGGATCAAGCAATAGGCCTTTTTTAAAGACAGCAATCGCCGAGTCATAATCCTTAATCCTAAAATAGGCCTGGCCTAACCCCTCGTCCAGCCTAACCTCAACCGCGACAATCTGGCCACGATGCACATCATTTAAAAAAGCATGATCCAAGGGCGGTAAAATAGCCAGGGCTTTATTGTAAATTTCTATGGCTCCAAGATAATCGTCTTGCGTCATTTTTTGAGCGGCTAGATTCTCATAGGCCGGAGTCAAAAGGGGAAAATTTAAAATTAAATCATTAAAAATTCTTTCCGCCGGAATATAGTAGGCTTTATCTAAATAAAAACCAAATGAAGCATAAGCTCGCGCCGTAAGATTTTTAGCTTCATAGGTCGCCTGATTATTGATTAAAGCCAATTGTTCAAGCATCTTATCCCTTAACCGCTCTCGCACGACCCGATCTTCTATTAGAGGAAAACAATCCAACATTAAAGAAACGTAGTTCGTCCGGTAATAATCGCTTGAGGGGCTTAAATTTACGGCTCTATCCATCTGGCTAATCACCTCTAGGCAGTTAAGCGCATTCATGGACTTCAGAGCTTTAATATAGTGAATTTCGGCTCTAACCTGATTCAAATTATTAGTATAAATAAATATCACGGACACGGCCAAAAGCGACAGCCAAATCAACAGTTTAGAGATGGCCGATAATTTAATATCAATTTCCTTAATTTCGGCTTGATAATTTATTATCAGCCAAACCAGGGCGAGAAATAGATATAAGTAGACTAAAATAGTAAATAAAGAAAAACTAAACAGATTGTTAATACAATAAGCGACTAAAGACGCGGCTAAAAATATCGCCAGCCAACTATCCGCTTCTAACTTTGATCTGGCTGATAAAAAAATTATGGTTTTATAAATAAGATAGAAATAAAAGGCTAGATTGGCGACCACACCTAAAAGGCCTAAAGCCAAAACCTGATCAAGCGGCCAATTATGCGCTCGATCCGGCAAAGAATTTATGGTTTCATAAACTCCCCAATCTTGCCTATAATATTTTATAAAAACATTAGCCAGGGTCTCCGGACCATAGCCGAAGAGCAACCTGAACCAGCCTGCCTGCTTAATAATTTGGCGGCCTGATTCAAGATAGTAAAGTCGCATTTTGCCCGAACCGCTGTTAAAATTGACCGCGGTTTTTAGACGATTAATTAAACTCAAATCATAAGATTGCTCACGGACGGCCGGATTAATCATGTTTAAAACGATAACCGAGATCAGGCCGATAAAAAAAAGTCCGGCTAAGCCAAAGATCATTTTCCTCCGCCGCCGGTAAACCAGCCAAACCAACAGCAAAAAGGCCATTGAACCGGCTAAACCGAGCCAAGCCGCCCGCGAATAAGTAAGGACTAAGCAGCTAAACTGAAATATAACAGCTAAGCCGATGAATAATTTAACGCGAAAACTCTTAGCCAGAAAAGTTAGGGCGTAGAACCCCAAGGGTAAAACCATAATCAGCCAATGGCCGAAAAAATTAGGCTGGCCCAAGGTTGAGGCGACGCGATCGCCGCCGGCTAATCCGCCCAACGCCAGCCAGCCGGGATAAAAATATTGAATCAAGCCATAAATAGAAGCTAAAAAGCCGGCGGCGACCGCCGCCATAATTATCCGCTTAATCTGCTCAAATTTTTTAATATATAAAATCAGCAAAACGAAAAATAGTAAATAATGGCTATAAATATAAAAACCTTGCTGGCGGGAAGAATCGCCCCAAAAACTTTTCCCCGGATCAAAGGAAAACCATGAACTTAAAAAAAATGACACCAATAAAAAGCCAACTAGCCAGAAAATTTTATTGCCGCCCCTTAAGCTGATTTTTCCTTCGCTAAAAATCTTAGCCAGATAGGCTAAAATCATCAGGCTCAAAATTATCCTGAAAAAAACAATTTTATAAAGATCAACCCGATTATAGCTCAGAGCGGCGAAATCCAAAATCAGCGGAGTAAGAAAAACCATGGCTAAGATGCCGTATTCAATGATAAAATCATAAATTTTAATAGTTTTTTCTTTTAGCATAAACCTCTCCCGCCTGATTATATTTTATCACGCTAAACGAAAAATCGCCATAAGAAAAACAGGGCGGATTAAAACCCTGTTTCCCTTTAAATCCTTAACAGGACCCTTTTAAAGACTTTTGTTTATTTAATGCCTCCGGGAGTAGCCGTGTGGGAGCCGGCCGTTATGCCGCCAGTCGCGCCGCCTAAACAATAAGACAGAGTATAAGACGTGTTGCCGGACAAAGCGGCATAAGTATAGTTCGTCGCCGTGCAGCCCGTATCAAGCGGAGTCGGGTTAGTCGGAACAGCCGCCATATAGGTAACACTGCCGTTAGCTATTGAAGTTCCTAGAGCCGCCGGATAAGCGTTAGCATCATTATAATATAGCTCCAACGCCGTCTGAATTTGCTTAATATCGCTAACGCGCTTGGCGTCTCTAGCCTTCATTCTGGCGTTATTTAAAGCCACTACCGCTAAGGTAGACAATAGGCCGATAATGGCGATAACTACTAGCAATTCAATTAAAGTAAAACCTCGTTGTTTTCTCATGTTTCACCTCCCCTCTCGTTTTGCACGAAAATTAACCCAATTAACAAACATGGGAATTAAATCGTGAAGTTAATTTATTAAACTTCTTCTATTATTTATTATAGCACTATTTATCTAAAAATAGAACTATTTAAAATAATTTATTTAACATTGCCTGGATAGGCCGTGTGAATACCCGCCCCCACCTCGCCGGTCTCGCCACCCAAGCAATAAGTCAAGGTATAGGAGGTATTACCGGTTAGAGCGGCGTAAACATACCCAGCGGTTGGACAATCTCCGTCATTCTCCGGAGTTGGATTTGACGGAACAACCTCCATATAGGTAGTAGTACTAAAAGAAATATTGCCAACACCGCTAGTATCAACCGCCGCCGGATAAGCGTTAGCGTCATTATGATATAGCTCTAAAGCCGTTTGGATATTATTAATATCGCTGATACGCCTAGCGTCTCTAGCCTTCATTCTGGCGTTATTTAAAGCCACTACCGCTAAGGTAGACAATAGGCCGATAATGGCGATAACTACTAGCAATTCAATTAAAGTAAAACCTCGTTGTTTTCTCATAATTTTTATTCTTCCCATTAAATTCATAAATCAATGCACTTATCCACAATTATACCATAAAAAACTCATAACTCATAGCTCGTAACTCATAACTTAAAACGCATTAAAGATTATAAGTTCGAGACTAATAGCCCCTGATAACCTGCAAATTGGTATTTTCTTCAATCCGATAAACCAAAGCGAATTCCGAACCATCAGACCTACTAACATAGCGATAGAGGTAAGTTGAATCAACCACCGGATCGTTGGTCGGATTCTTAGGATCTTTAGGCAGTGGACTTAAGTAAGGCCTAGCACCGCTGGTTAAAGCCGTACCTAAGGTACCGTTATAGCAAACTGATCCCGCCGCCTCGGTGGCGCCGAGATCTTCTTCGCCGCCATCCCAGGTACCGCAAGTAGGATAACGGTTATTGTCATCATAATAAAGCATAATCGCCGTTCTTATCTGCGTCATATCCGCTTTTCTTAGCGCGTCTCTAGCCTTGTTGCGGGCGTTGTTCAATGAAACCACGGCTAGAGACGATAAAATGCCGATAATACTAATAACGACTAACAATTCGATCAGGGTAAAGCCCTTGATTGTTTGTTGTTTCATAAATCTTTATAATAAAATAATTTAAAAGCTAGTGGCTAAATTATACATAGGCAAGATTATGGCCGCTACCATAATACCTACGGCCACGCCCATCATGATCATAATTATCGGCTCCATCAAAGTCATTAAATTAGCTACCATAGTGGAAATTTCCCGACCATAAAAATCCGTGATTCTGGCCAAAATAACATCCATCTTGCCGGTTTTTTCTCCAATATTCAGCATCTGGGAAACCATTTTCGGTATGACTTTTGAATCCATAAAGACGCTGGAGATGGAATTGCCATCTTCAACTTCTTTAATGGTTTTTTTAATCAATTCTTGATAAATTTCATTACTGACTACTTCAGAAGCTACCTCAAGGCCATGAGCGATGGTCACTCCGCCGACAATCAAAGTATTCATAGAACGAGTGAAACGCACCAGATAAATAAGCTGAAATAAACGCCCGAAAATCGGTAATTTTAATTTAAGAAAATCAAACTGTTTTCTGCCTCTGGGCCGGCTAATATAGAATCTAAGGCCAAAAAATAAAGCAACGCCGATAATTATAATGAGCCACCAAAAATTTGACATGAAGCTGGAAGTGCCGATTAATATCCTGGTGGTTAAAGGAAGCTGGACGCCGGTCTCGGTTAAAATGGCGGTTAACTTCGGCACGACGAAAATCATCATAACGACACCAACCACCCCCAAAGAAAGGAGTACAAAAGCCGGATAGATCATCGCTCCTTTAACCTTGCTCATCATGTCATAGTCCTTTTCCATTTCATCGGCTAAATAGCTTAAGACCTCATCCAGTCTGCCGGAGGTCTCTCCCGATCTGACAACACTGACGTAGAAATTACTGAAAATTTTCGGACGCTTGCCCAAAGCTTCCGATAAGGGCGAACCAGCATCAACCTCGTCGGCGATTTTTGAAATTACTGTTTTAAAAGTAGGATTGTTGGTTTGATCAACCAAAATTTTTAGCGACTGTACCATGGCGACATTAGCGGAAACCAAAACTGAAAACTGGCGCGAAAAAATTACAATATCCTTAATTTTAATTCGATTTAAAAAGTCCAAATTTAATCTACTGGCGGACTTTTCCGTAATAGCCACAATCGACAGCCCCTTTTCCCGCAATATTTCTTCAACATAATCTCGATTATTGGCTTCAACCATGCCGCTTTGCATAGTCCGGTCCTTAGCCAAGGCTTTATATTTAAAAATCGGCATAATTATTTTAAGTTATTAGATCGTCTTTAAAAAATATTTAAACATCCTCGCGCCTAATCTCGCCGGCTTCCACCAGCCCGGCCAATGATTTTTCTAAAGTAACCATGCCCTCTTTTTTTGATATCTGCATGATACTTTCCAACTGATATATTTTACCTTCTCTGATAAGCGCCTTAACCGCGGCATTATTCAATAAAATCTCGTTGGCTAAGACCAAACCGCCGCCGCGCCGCCGATTCAATTTTTGCACAATCACGCCGACTAGAATATCAGCTAAATTATAACGAACGGCTTCTAGCGTCATACTCTGGCTAACTCCGGCTAAAATTTTTTCTAAAACCCTGACGGAGCTATCTGTGTTAATTTCTAAAATTACTAAACAGTTGCCAGAGGCTAATTCAAAAATCTTTAACATCGCCTGATTAAACATTTCCTCATCTTTAATCTCATTCAAATAGACAATATCAACATCTTCATTTAGACAATAGTCCAAACCGTCTAAAACTGTTTTAACGTCGCTACCGACCTGCCGCTGGGTTATCAGGCTTTTTTTGCTGACAAACAGGCACTCAATCGGATCTTCAATAGTGATAATATTTTTAGCGCAAGTTTTATTGATCTCTTCCAAAAAAGAAACTGCCGTCGTCGTTTTGCCGGAATTATAAGCGCCGGCGATTACCAGCAAGCCGGAATTTATCTTTAAAAAATTATTAGCTACTTCGGCCAGGCCGAGCTCGCGAAAATTTTTAATAGCGCTGGGTATGTAATGAAAAGATAAAGACAATAAACCTTTTTGATAAAATAAATTGATTCTAAAGCGAAAATTAGAAATATCTTTGACCAAAACTAAATTCTTATCTTCTCTTAGCTTGGCAATTTCTTCCGGACCTAAAAAAGTTTCTGAGATCTTGCTTAAAATCTCGCTGGTTATCATCTCCTGACCGGGCATGGCGGAAAAAACTCCGTCGACTCTAATCATCGGCGGGCTGCCGACAGCCAAATGCAAATCAGAGCCGTTCTTTTTGGCCATTTCGGAAAGTATTCTATTTAATAAAATCGATGGTACTTCCATATTAAAAATCAACGCTTTTAATTATTTGTGCAAAACTTTTTTAATTTTTTCCACTACTTCCGAAGGCATAAAATGAGCCTTAATTAGATAATCTACCGCGCCGTTTTTTAAACCTTGCTCAATCTCGTCTTTTTGGCTTAAATTAGTCAAAAGTATAACTGGAATTTCAGCGGTTTTTGACTCGGATTTCAACTGCTTTAAAACTTCAAAACCATTGAGTTTTGGCAAAATTACGTCTAAAAGAATAACATCTGGTAACTCCTTTAAAGCTGAACGAACGGCCTTCTCCCCGTCTTCGGCCATAATTACCTTAAAGCCATCCATTTCAAACTTGGTGGCATACATGCCCAGCAAGAATGTATCATCCTCGACCAGGAGAATTTTTATTTTTTCTTTCGGCATATAGTTGTTTAAAGTTAATTAAATAATTTAAATGTTTACCGTCCTTAAAACCTCCTCCATAGTCGTTAAGCCCAATAAAACTTTAATTATGCCATCCTGTTTCATGGTAATAAAATTTTGATTTTTTACCAAATCTTCAAGCGTAATATTTTTCTTATTATCAATAATCAACTGCTTAATTTCATCATTAACATCAAGTACTTCGGCCAAGGCGACTCTGCCCATATAGCCGGTCGAGCCGCAGCGAGTACAGCCTTGGCCCTTATAGAATTTCAACTTTTCAATATTAAAATCCGGCAACATTTGTTTAACTACCGCCGACGGCGTGGCCCCTAGCTCTTTTTTAACTTCGTCAACTACATCTTGGGGCAATTTTTGTTCCACTTTGCAATATTCGCAAATCTTTCTTGCCAGCCTCTGCGCTAAAACAACATTTAAAGTTGAGCCGAGCAAAAACGGTTCAACTTCCATATCTAAGAGCCGAGGTATGGCGCCGATAGCATCGTTAGTATGCAAAGTAGACAAAACAAAATGACCGGTTAAGCTGGCATGAATACCGAGCTCGGCGGTTTCATTGTCTCTAATTTCGCCCACCATAATTACGTCTGGATCCTGGCGCAGGAGCGAACGAAGTCCGGAAGCGAAGGTAAAACCGATCTCCGGCCTTACCTGCGACTGATTGACTCCTTTGACATAATATTCTATTGGATCTTCTAAGGTAGAAATGTTTATGCCTTCTTTATTAAGATCGGTCAGAACGGAAAACAAAGTAGTTGATTTTCCCGAACCAGTCGGTCCGGCAACCAAGAACAAACCGCTAGTTTTTTCTAAGTTGCTCAAAATAATCTTTAGCCCAGGGCCCATAAAGCCTAGTTCGCCCAGCGAAGGCGCACCCTTGGCTATGTCTAGAATTCTCATAACTATCTTCTCGTCATCCAAGAGCGGCAAAACCGAAACTCTTAAATCAATATCTCGATTGTTTATGTTTACCCTGATTCTGCCGTCTTGCGGAATTCTGGTTTCATCAAGCTTTAATTCCGCCAAAACCTTAATTCGGCCGACGATAGCGCTATGAACATTCTTTGGCAAAACCAGCGAGGTATGCAAAATGCCGTCGATTCTATACCTAACGCGGCTTTCTTTCCTCATCGGTTCAATATGAACATCCGAAGCTCGGCCTTCAACCGCGTGCCTAATGATCACCGAGACGATTTTGGATACCGGTGCCGCCCTAATAATCTCTTCAACCTGGCCCGCTTCCGCCTTTCTCTTGCTTTGCTCTAAAGCGTCCTCTTCGGCTTTAGACTTTAAAGCTCCGGAGACTTCCTCGCTCAAACTTTTATATTGGACCGACGAATCTTCCAAATCCGTCGTTGGCGCTTCTTGATTTAAAGTTTTATACTGCGCCAAAGCCTGACTAAGGCTAGGTGGGGAAATTAAAAAATATTCTGATCTTAGGCCCTGTTTCTTGGCTATAAAATCTACTACTTCCACAGCCTTATAATTCTCCGGATCAAGCATGCCAACCTTCATGCTCTTCTGGGCAATTTCAAAACAAATAATATTATAATTCTCCGCTACTTCAGGAGAAATTAAATTTAACGCCGGCTCGGAAATCTTTACCCCCGAAAGATTCCGATATTGAAAACTGTAAAGCTTGGCTTTAAGTTTGACTAATTCTTCAACATCAACCAAGCCTTTTTCAACTATAACCCCTTCCGGATTAATGTTAAAAGACGGCTGTTTTTTAATTTCTTCTAAAGCGCTGGCCGCAATTAATTTATTTTCTACTAATAAATTTAATAATTCTTCCGTTTTTGTCATAATGATCTAATTGGGCTTAAAAATATCTCTTTTGCCCAGCCCGGTATCTATTGTAGATATCATCTTGTTGGCTTCTAATGATTTAAATTTCTCATTGGCGAAAAGAGCTGAATTAAATTCCTGATCATTCTTAGATTGGCTAATTTCCGGTAAATTAGAGAAGTAATAAGAATAAATAATCAAAGCGGCCTTGCTTTCCTTGGTATCATAATCTACTTGAGCTACGTCTAGAAGCCAGAGATTGTTTTCCAAAGTCTTAAGCAAATTTTTTAAAGTCGGATAATTGACTGCGCTGATATTAACCTCCAGCTTTATCGAGTCCGCTCCTCTGGGCGGCTGCCCCAAAGCTCCGCTTGACGATTCTGATTTCTCCGGGGCAACAATTTTAGATTTTGCTTTAGAATTTTCTTCAGCGGCTTGCGCAATTTTTATGGAATCTAAAATAGCGCCATTCCTTAAAACGATTGATTCAATTTCAGGAATTAAGCTCACGGCTTGATTACCAACCGGCATCATACCAATAACTTTTTCTTTATCCGCGGCACTAACTAGTTTGTAAGCATTTTTCAAATCACCGATAGTGTTTAAATAAACCTGGTCGGTATCAAGCTCAAGCTGCAACCTTTTTTCCGTCTCTGTGTTCTCTGCAACTATTTTTTGATATTGGGGATAGATAAAGAAAAATAAACCGGCCGCAAGTATAATCAAAGCTAGAACCAAAGCGAAATGATTAAAATAAGTGATCAAAAAATTATTTATTTTTTGTTTTAATAAATTATTAGCCGTTTCGCCCAGTTGATCGCCTGTCTTGTCGGACGAAGGCTTACGAAGTTTTTGATCTTTTTCGCCATCCGCTTCTCCGCTAGCCGGCGAAGGGTGCAATGCGTTGTTTTGTATATCCATATTAACTGTTCAAATCTCGACTAAAAACGCCGAGGCTTGCTCTTACTCGGTAAAAATACTTTTTAAAATTGAAAAATCTAAATTAAACTCCACCGCGCTCTTCTCGGAAGAATCGTCCGTTGCTAACTGCCCTCCCAAAGTAGAAACTTCAGTTATCTTTTCATTGTCCTGGAAAATGCCGACCTGCCTAGAGATATCGCTGAATCGTGTGCCAACCGCGTCTAATGAATAAACACCGCCGGTATCGCCGCTAAAACCAGCGTAATAAACGTCTTTAATCGTATTGTCTTCTAAAAATTTAAATAAATTTGTCCAATAAATATGTTTAACAAATATTTGAGAAACCATCTTTAGTCTGGCTTGAAATTCCATAATCTCCTCTAGACCAGACTCTGCTTGCTTTACCTCCGCCGTCAGTTTAATCGACTCCTGAGCCAGGGCCTCGGCCTCGGCCTGATTTTGCTTTTGATAAAACATCAAGCCGAGATAAAGCGCTCCGATAATAAAAACCGGAATAAGAATAGCCTTAGTTAAAACGACAATTTTTTTCTGCCAATCAAAAAAGGTTATTATCTCGCCCTTAATTAGGTTAGTTTCCAAAATTTCCATCGGCGGCTGACCAGTTTTTGTCTGCTCCTGCTGCTTCGCTGATGGCTCCTTAGATTTTAACTCGGCTGTCGGCGCCGATTTCGACGGTAAAGTAGCCTCCGGCTTATTTTTTTTAACGGTTTCGGGGCTAGATTTTAATTCAGAATCATGGGGAATGGTGGCTTTCTTTTTAGACGTTTTAAAAAGTCTGCTAAAAAAACTTTCTTTAGATCTTTTCAACGCCAGCGGTTTTTCTTCTGCCGCCGGACGAGAAACCGGAGCCGGCTTTTGCGGTACTGCCTTTATTTGACTATTTGTGCCGAGCGGAGGTATTTTAGCGTTCTGCTCCCTGGTCGGAGCCGCTGGCATCGGCGGCTTAGCTGGCATTTCGGTTTGACGATTAGGCGCGACCAGCGAGGTTAACTTAGCTACCGGCGATTGGCTGGTTGCTAAGCCTCGTTTAGATTTCTCTTGATTAAAAACCTGCTGATAATCAATTAAAGCTTCCTTATGAGTCGGCGGCCTCTTAAATCTAGCCATCAGGCCGGCCCATGATCCCCGGGCCGGCTTTGAATTCGGCGGAACCGCTGAACCTTTTTGCTGCTTAATTAAACTTAAAATTTCCCGGCGCGACTCTTTAATTTTACCCTGATTGACCATGGCTTTTTTCTCCGGGACCGAATCTTGATTTTTCTTTTTGCCAAAAGAAGACAACAAAGTAAAAGGCTTCTCCTTAATAAGAGGCTTGTCCTTATTCGGCTCCGACCAAATTATTTTTTCTTCTTTTTTGTGGTCTGAACTCTTGGGTTCTTGACCACCGCCTTTTTGGTTGGCTAAAAAATCAATGTCAGACATAGTGAATTAAAAAATTACTTTTTATTCTATTCCTCTGAGCGCTAAACCGACGGCTATGGCTAAGCGCGGCGCGATTTCATCTAAGAGGGGCTTTAGATCCACTGGGCAAGAAACCTTGGCCCAGGGGTCGCCGGCCAAGACGTTAATGTTTAATATTTTTGACAAATAACTGGTAAAATTTATCAGCAGGGCCGAACCGCCGCTTAAAATGATTCTATCAACCTTCTTGCCGTTTTTATTTTGAAACAAATTCAAAGCGTACTTGATTTCATTAATAATCGGCGCTACGCTCTCTAAAATGGTTTTAGGGATATTATTATCAGCCGAATCAACCGAGCTGATGCCTAGATCATATTTAAATTGCTCCGCCCGCTCTAAACCGATATTAAGATTATCACTAATGGTTTTAGTAATTGTCCAGCCGCCGATATCAATGCTTCGATTTAAAATCGGGATGTTTTGATCAATAATATTAAAACTGGAAGTTTTAGCGCCAATTTCCACCAGCATAACGGTCGACTGATCGTTGCCTAGAAGCGACCGAACTAGCGCGAAAGTTTCAGTCTCTAAGCTAGCCAAGTTTATTTGGGCATTTTTAAAAATTTCAATATATTTTTTAACTAAAGTCCGCGGCGCGCCGGTTAACAAAACTTTAGTATTGTCCTTAGCTTGATTGGCCGATTCGCCTTTAGCGGCGGGTAATTTTTTCCAGTCTAAGATCATTTCTTCAAGCGGCAGAGGTATAACTTTTTTTGCTTCCCAGTTAATAGCTGACGCTAAGTCTTTTTCGCCCACGCCAGCCAAATTTATGATTGATGAAAAAACCGAAAAAGTCGGCAAGGCTGAAATCGCTTTGCGGCTAGTAGTCCCCGCCGTCGTGCAAATTTTATTAATAATCGCCGCAATCTCCTTAGGGCTAGCCTGATCTAAATCATGAAGACCCTCGCTAAAACCATAAGTCAAGAGCTTGGCTTTACCGCCTTCACTCTTTAATTCAACAATTTTTATGCTGGATGAGCCGATATCTATCCCTAAACAGCTCTCCTTGGATAAAAATAAACCCATAATAATTAAATGAAATAATAAGCCACAGCGCTTTTGACATCAATGACTATCATATTATATAATTATATAATAATAGCACCAAAGAATAAAGCCATGGTTTAATAATTTTATATTATTATTATACCATAAATTTTCTCTTTCACAAAAATTATCGCTTTTTTAATAAACTCGCTATAAATCAATGGATTTCCTCAATAAATATAAAAAAGCTATCATCATCGTTGGCTTTGTCCTGGCGGTTTTAATTTTAGGCTATCTGCTCTATGCCCTATTTTTTCAATCAAGCCAGACTGAGATAACACCCGAGCCGGAAACCCCGGCTGATCAAGGCTCTCTGCCTATCGCTCAAACCGGCACTGGCCAAATTATCGATTCCGGACAAAGCCAGGGCGGCCTACTAACTCCGGAAGGAGTTAAAAGCGCTCCGGCCAGCGCTGTCGCCCAAGGCGGTCTGACTATAACTACCGAACTTAACCAGGACGCCAGTTTAGGCGCGGCCTTATCGGCCGACGGCAATGATCTAATCTATTATAATAAGCAGGATGGCAAATTTTACCGCATGACTAAGGATGGTAAAACCACTTTGCTCTCGGATACGGTTTTTCATCAAGTACAAAAAATTACCTGGTCGCCTAATCGCGATAAAGCTATTTTAGAATACCCTGATCAGGCTAAAATTATTTATAATTTTAAAACTAATTCCCAGGTCAGTTTGCCTAAGCATTGGCAGGATTTTGATTTTTCTCCGGACGGTTCAAAAATTGTCATGAAGAGCCTGGCCGAATCGGCCGACAACCGCTGGCTGGCGATTACCAATGATCAAGGCACCGAAGCGCAAAAAATCGCCGCTTTAGGAGAAAACGAAGCTTCGGTTTACCCATCCTGGTCGCCTAATAATCAAACGGTTGCTATGTTCACCGAAGGCGTCGGGCTGGATCAGCAATCAGTCTTCTTTGTTGGTTTAAATGAAGAAAATTTTAAATCTTTAACCATTGAAGGCCGCGGTTTTATACCTGAATGGTCGCCCCAAGGCGATCGCCTGCTCTATAGCGTCTATTCCAGCTCCAACGATCTTAAGCCGGAACTCTGGGTCACGCTCGCCCAGGGAGAAGCAATCGGCGCCGGACGGACAAAATTAAATATTCAAACCTGGGCGGATAAATGCGTCTTTGCTTCCGCCACCGAAGCCTATTGCGCCGTACCCGAGGAATTGCCAGAGGGCGCCGGCTTATTCCGCGAACTAGCGCAAAATACCAAGGATAATTTATATAAGATTGATGTCCAAACCGGCCTAAAAAAACTTATTGCCATTCCTGACGGCCAATTTACTATGTCTGACTTAATCGTCTCGGATAATGGCTACTATCTCTATTTTACCGATGCCCAGACGGGAAAAATAAATAAAATAAAGCTTAAGTAAACTTCAAACTAAATTATTTTGTTTGTTTTGAAAGCATAAAAAAATTTAGTTTAAAATTTCAAATTTCTAAAATGCCTAACAAGACCTCTACTCTCTACGTTTGCTCTGCCTGCGACGCCCAGTCTCCAAAATGGAGTGGGCGTTGTTTAGAGTGCGGTAGTTGGGGCACTTTGGCGCTAAGAACGGTGGCTTTAGCCTCTTCCGATAAAACGGCAGGTGTCAGTCCGGCTGAAATAATTAATTTAGAGGAATTAGGCCAAGAGACCGACTCTGGCAGACAGCCAACCGATCTCCAGGAGCTTGACCGGGTTTTAGGCGGCGGCCTGGTTCCCGGCTCTTTAATTTTACTGGGCGGCGAACCCGGCATCGGCAAATCAACCTTAGTGGCGCAAATCGCTACCGCCGTTCAGAAACAAAGTCATCCTGCCGGAGAGACCGGCGGCGTTATCTATGTTAGCGGCGAAGAGTCGGCCAGCCAGATTAAATCGCGCTTTGATCGACTAGGCATTAGGCTTGATAAAATAAAATTTCTAAGCGAAACCAACGCGGAAAAAATTATCGCTACTATTAATCAATTAAAACCCGATTTGGCAATTATTGATTCCATCCAAACTATTTATTCTGCGGCCGTAGCCGGCGAGTCGGGTGGCATTAACCAAATTCGCGGCTCAACCACAAGTTTTTTGGAAGCGGCCAAAAAAAATAATACGACAATAATCCTTATCGGCCATATCACTAAGGACGGCCAGCTGGCCGGACCGAAAACTTTAGAGCATATCGTTGATACGGTGCTTTATTTAGAAGCCGAAACCAATCACGATTACAGAATCCTGCGCGCGGCTAAAAACCGCTTTGGTTCAACCAACGAAATTGGTATTTTCACTATGACGGCCCAGGGCTTTAAAGAAGTGCCTAACCCGACTTTAATTTTTCTGGAAGAAAGGCAAAATATCACCGGCTCGGTTATAAGCTCAATTACTAGGGGCACGCGCGCCTTTTTAACCGAAGTTCAGGCCTTAGCCACTAAAACGGTTTTTGGCTACCCCCAGAGAAAAGCTTCTGGTTTTGATTTAAATCGTTTGCAAGTTCTCGTAGCTGTTTTAACTAAGCGCGCCGGCCTGAATTTAACTAATCAGGACGTCATTTTAAACGTGGTCGGCGGCTTGAAATTAAGCGACCCCGGCCTGGACTTAGCCGTTTGTCTGGCAATTGCTTCCTCTCTCTTAAATCAAGTCGTGCCCAACGACACTATCGTCCTAGGCGAGGTTGGCTTAGGCGGAGAAATCCGGCCCGTGGCTAAGCTGGAGCAGAAACTTCAGGAAGCCGCTCGGCTAAACTTCACCCGAGCTATTATTCCGGCTTCTAATCTTACCGCTAAAAAAATTCAGTTGGTCAAAATAAAAAACCTAAGAGACATCATCGCGCTCTTAGGCAGTCGGGAATAAAAAATCAATCATCTCAAATATTTTTAGAAAAAGAGGCGCCGCTACGATTGAACGTGTGGCGCGGTTTGGTTTTTTCAAAATCTTCCTTCTGCGAACAGAAAGCCTCTGCGATCTCCAAGGATCGCTGTTTTTTTAAAGGTCACATCCGATGAACTAGCAGGCTGGAGTCGCCGACAGGCGTGTCCCGCTCAAATCAGTGAACACAGCGCAGAAGTCTCGGTGCCACTCACTCTTGTCCATGGTTGCACCTGGCTCCAGAATAGCGCCGCCTTTGATAGCGACCTGACCACGCCTGCTGAGACGCATATTGAAAACGCTCTGCAGTTTAGGTAAGGCCCGCTCCCAAATCTCCGCAGGGATATCTGCTGCCTGTTCAACGTCTCCGAATCGAAACGTCCTACCGTTCATCTTGGTTTTTGCCATTTTGGTTTGTGTTTTGGTTTCTTGAAAGCTAAAAAGCAGTCTCTTTATCCTCCTTGCACCTAATTGTAGGGGGCAAAGACGCTTCAGCTCTCGTAATTTATATTAAACTTAAATTAAGTTTTTGTCAAGGATGTGAGGTAATGTGCACACACATTTGGCGGTTTTCCCAAAACTATGAGAAAATCGGCAGATATGTGTACAAAATTACCAGCTAACCCATTAGAGGAGCGGCTAAGGTGGGTATTGCCAATCATTAAT
>Ga0172371_10002082_pt1 | contig 31930 bp, 24 predicted proteins | sample Lak12m_FD_114543 | JGI IMG/M metagenome (GOLD analysis project Ga0172371, IMG submission 114543) | Freshwater microbial communities from Kabuno Bay, South-Kivu, Congo - kab_022012_12m | ecosystem: Environmental > Aquatic > Freshwater > Lake | place: Democratic Republic of the Congo: South-Kivu...
ACCGGGGTCGCCTGGAGTACCGGTGGGCCGCCACCGGGGTGAATGTGGGAGGGGCACTCCGTGCCGCGACCGACGGGGGCACGGCCCCCCCGCCAGGAGATCGCCGCGTCGGAGCGCGCCTCCCACCTTGCCGGGCTGCGCCCGGTGGAGAACCAGTGCGCCTCCACCGAGTCCGCCGCCTCCTGTACCTGTGAGCGCGTGAGAACGTGATCGCGTGGAGTCGTGGGAGACGCCCCGGCCCGTGCTCCTTACAGCTCACGGATTCACGCACCAGCGCGCTCGCCCTGAGGGCGGCCAGCGGTGGAGAAACGGATCAGCGCGGCACGGCGTACCGGGCTCGCGAGGTGCGCTCGGGGCCGCGCTATAGTACCTGTTTCTCGGTCTTGCGCCCCTGGCGGTCGGGGCGAAGTCAAGGGCACTTCATGAGTCAGGCGATGCAGGTGGCCCCGGCGGCAACCGACGGGAGAGCAGACGGACGGACGCGCGTGGGCCTCCCGGCCGCGGCCATGGTGGCCACGGGCATCGGCACGTTGGGCCTCGGCATCGTGTTCTTCGCCACGGAGGTCCACCATGCCTCTCCGGCCCAGGTGGGATTCCTGGCCGCGACGTGGTCCTTCCACTACATCGTCGGCTGCCTGCTGCTGCGGCGTCTTGGCGAACACCTGCGCCCACACCACAGCATGGTCGCGGCCACGGCGGTGATGGCCCTGTGCGTGCTCCTGATCCTCAGGCTGGATCGGCTCGGCGGGGTCTTCGTGTGCTATGCGGTCTACGGCCTGGGGACTTCCCTGTTCTGGCCGCCGCTGATGGGTTGGCTATCGACGGGGAACGAAGGCGCGCGGCTGAACCGGGTGATGGGTCGGTTCAACCTCTGCTGGAGCAGCGGCGCGATCGCCGGGCCGGTCCTGGCAGGGGTCCTGGCGCGGCAGGACGCGCGCCTGCCGGTGGTGGCGGGGGGACTGCTCTACCTGGCGGCGGGGCTCCACGTGGCCTGGGCCGGCCGCGGCGTGACTGCGACTCCGGCGCCGCCGGTGCCAGCCGCTGCCGGACCCGGCGCCACGGCGGCGGTCGGGGACCGGGGCACGCCGCTGCGCTACCCGGCCTGGGCGGGGCTGATGGCGGCGTACCTGGCCCTGGGGGTGTTGCTCACCGTCTTCCCTCTGGAAGCTCAGAGGCACTTGGGCCTGAGCAAGCCGACCGTGGGCGGCCTGATGCTGGTCCGGGCCCTGTTCACGACTCTGGCGCTGGGGCTCATGGGTCGCACGACGGCCTGGCACTTCCGCACCGGCCAGATGGGTGCGGGCCTGGCCCTGTTCGCCGTCACCATGGCGGTCCTGCCGTTGGCCCGTGGACCCCTCACCGCGGCAGCGGCCCTGGGCCTGATGGGGGCACTCCTGGCGCAGTCCTACGCCAACAGCCTCTTCCACGGGGTGACCGGCAGCCTGCACCGGGCCCGGCGCATGGCGGTTCACGAGGTCCTGCTCTCGGTTGGCCTGGTGGTGGGGGGAGCCTGCGGCGGGACGGTCTACCAGCACGCCGGCTATGGGGCCGTCTGTGGCGGCGTGGCCGTGGCGCTGGGGGCGGCAGCGCTCCTGGCCTTTGCCTTTCCGCGCCACCCGGCCCCTGACGGGCTATAGTACCGGAAGAAGGCCGTCGCACTCCCTGTGGCCTGCCCCAGGCACGGCAGAACTGGATAGGCAAGGAGCGTCCGGGGGGCAGGAGGAGCGATGGCCTGCATTATGGTGACTGTGCCGCCGATCCGACGGATCATCCTGATCATAGCATTCTGCAGCCTAGGTCTGGTGGCGAGTGACGTCTCGACGCCGCTTGCCGCGGACGGGGAGTTGTTGTCTCTGCTGGACCGGGCCCTCAAGGCCAACCCGCGGGTCCTGGCGGCTCGTTGCCGCATCGAACAGGCCGTGGAGCGCCGCGAGGAACTCCTCGGTTTCTTCGACCCGCAGCTCTTTGCGGCCAGCGGCAAGGCAGAGCGGGCTCGAGGCGTCCCGGGCGGCACGGGCTGGACCTCCATCACCGATGGTTCCCACGAGCTGACGGCAGGGGTCGAGATGCCGATGCAACCGGGCCTCTACGTCACCGCCGGCAGCGCGGAACGCTTCCTCTTCGACGGCAACGGCGCCTACGACCATCTGTACCAGACCCTGATGGGCTTGCGCGTGCGGGTGCCGCTGATGCGCGACCGCGGCTTTGCGCAGTTTGACCTGGACCGGGCCAAGGCCCTGGCGGAGTACAACGCCGAGATGTGCGACCTGGTGGGGGTGATGCAGACTCTGCGGCACGACGTCGAGAAAGCCTACGTCGAGGCCTACGCGACGCTGGCCTCCTACCAGGTCTCGCAGAAGGCCACGGAGCGGTTCCGGGTGCTCCTCGAGCAGGCGCGCGAGCTGGCTCGTCTGAAGGTGGTCCCTGCCTACCAGGTCTTCCCGGCCGAGATGGAGTTGGCGTTCCGGCGCGAGGAGGAGGCCCAGGCGCTCCAGGTGCACGATGTCAGCCTGGTGGCCCTGCAGCGCCAGGTCGGCGATGGCGAGCCGGTGGCCCTGGCCTTCGGCGCCGACCGCCTGGTCCAGGTGGCCGCGGGCCTGACCGGGCTGGCCGAGGTGAACGTCGAGGAGGCACTGGAGCGTCGGGGCAACTACCTGCGTTTGCGCCAGCAGGTCGAGGCCGTGAAGGCCGACCTGGCCAAGGCCATGGACGACCAGCGCCCGGATCTGTCGGTGAACGCCGGGCTGACCTGGCGCGGCGAGGATGAGCACCTGCCTCTGGGCGACGAGGCGATCCTCAGCGAGGAGCAGGTGGGCGGCGAGGTGGTCGTGGTCTGGCAGAGGCCACTGATGCACCGTGCGGCGGAGAGCCGCGCGAGCCAGGCCCGGGCCCGCACCAGGGAACTGAAGCACCAGATGGCGAGCGAACGCACGGCGGTCCAGGCGGACCTGCAGGGCGCCCTGCAGACCTACACCACCCTGATGGAACGCCTGAAACTGCTGGAACAGGCCCGCGAAGCCGCCCAGCAGACGGTCACCGCGGAAGACGAACGATTCCGCCTCGGCGAGGGCACCAGCCGCAACGCCCTCGATGCCCAGAAGGATCTGACCAGCGCTCTCAACCGCCAGGCCCGCGCCGCCGCCGATATCCTGCGGGCCCTGGCAGACTACCGCTATGCCGCGGGCTACCCGGAGACCACCGCGCCCTGACGGGCCGGCGGCCATGCCGCGGAGGACACGACGATGGCCTGGTTCTTTGACCGCACCAAGAAAGCCCGGGAACAGGGGCAGACCGACGAGAACGGCGAGAGCCTGCGGGGAGCCTTGCTGCAGGAAGAGCAGCAGGAGAACCTGCAACTGGACAAGTCCGTCCTGGAGGACGAGGACGGCTCCCGCGAGGAGAGGCTGGCCAAGGTCGCCGAGCGCGAGGTCCAGAGCGCGGCCGAAGACTCCATCAAGAAGCTCCACGTCATCAGCATGGGCCGCTGTCCGGTCTGCAGCGCCCACCTGAGCCAACACCTCTTCGCCAGCATCTGCGAGTCTTGCGGGTGGCATGACTACGAGGTGCCCCGTACGGGCCCGGTGCGCGTGCACCTGCGCCACCATGACCGGGTGGTGGAGGGTGACCGCTGCTACGTGGTGAAGACCGGCGCCTGCCTGGTGATCCGCAGCGATGTGGTCGTGGCCCGGGTGCCGCGCGAAGCCTGCGCCTATGTGGAGTACGTCTGGACCGAGGACGAGATCGACCAGCGCCATAAGCAGGTCGTGGATCGCATGCAGATCAGTTGCGGCTGGTGCGGCGACCCGGCGGATCCGGACAAGGACGGCTTCCACATGGCCCACGTCGCCTTCGGCGGTACCCAGGAACGGTACTGCTTCTGCTCGGACGACTGCTACGAAGCCTTCCGCAAGATGTACCCCGCGCGGGTGCACCGGAACTGCTACGAGCGGGACTGCAGCGAATGCAATCTCTGCGTCAAGCGCTACAGCAACGAGGCCGAGGGCATCCGCATGCTGGCCAAGGACCTGCTGACCGTGCGCAAGAAGCCAAAGTGAAGCCTGGGTAGCGACCGCCGCGCGCGGCCATCCTGCCAAGGGAGTTCATGAGCGATTACCGCACCACTGTAGGCGAGAGCAAGCCGTTGCCTCCCCGGGCCGCCCGGCGCCGCCGCTGGGTGATCTTGCTGCTGATCCTGGGGTTCGTGGGAGGCGTGGTCTACACCGGCATCGCGGTGAAGCTGGACCGCTACGTGGTGGCGTCCGGCTACGTGACCACGCGCGAGTATGCCGAGGTCCGCCCGGCCGCGGCGGGGACGGTGGCCGAGGTGCTGGTGAGCAGCGGCAGCATGGTGCAGAAGGGCGACGTCCTGGTACGCCTCGATGCCGAGGAGGAGCAGGCCACCTACGAAGAGGCCAAACGGCGCGTGCAGAAGATGGAGGTTGAGCTGAACCGGCGCCGGACGGAGGTCGAGACGACCCTGGAGCGCAGCCGCCTGGGTATCGAAGAGCAGAAGCGCAACCACAGAGACGCCATCGAGATCGCCCGGCTGCAGCTCCGCGACGCGCAGACCAAGCTGGCCCGCACCAAGGAACTGGTGGACCGCGGCCTCAAGGCCGGCAGTGCCCTCGAGGACGATAAGCTCAAGGAGGAGCTGGTGCAGGCGCAACTGGCCAGCCTCCTGGCGCGCGACCTGACGCTGTACGAGGCCCTGGTGGAGCGCGACCGTTCCGCCTACATGACCGAGATCCGGGCCATGGAGGAGGAGCTGAACGCCCTCAACGACGCGGTCCGCCGAACGGAAGCGCGGCTGCGGGCCAAGGAGATCCGGGCGCCCATCGGCGGACGGGTCCTGCGCTACGAGTTCGTCATCGGCGAGCTGGTCCGACCTGAGACCGTCATCTACGAGATCTTCGGCGGCGACGAGCTGGTGCTCAAGCTCCGCGTCGCCGAGCGCCATGCGGCCCGGGTGGCCGTCGGACAACGCTACCGGGCCGTGCTGCCACCCTACAGCGGCCTGCAGAAGGTCTACTTCACGGGCACCATCGAGCTGCTGCGCAACGTGATCCAGGCAGAGGGGCAGACCACCTACCGGGTGGCCTACTGCAGCTTCGACCCCAAGGACTACACCGTGCAGCCAGGCACGACCGCCGAGGCCCGCCTGTACTACGGTCGGTCCTGTCTCTGGTTCTACCTCCTCAACATCGACCTCTGAGTGCCGGGGAACCGCAGGGGCATGAGCGAGCGCCGCCATAACCTGGCCAAGATCCTCGTGTTCATGCGGCCTTACCGGCTGCGCCTGCTCAGCCTGATGGCGCTGACGGTCCTGCTATCGATCCTGGCCATGCTGCCGCCGCTGATCACGCGCGGCATCGTGGACCGGGTGCTGACCGAGGGGCGGCGGGAGCTGTTCACCGGTCTGGCCGTGTGCATGTTCCTCATGCCGCTGGTCTCGGCCGTCTGCTACTACCTCCAGTCCCTCGGCATCGCCCAGCTCGGCCAGCGCTTCGTGTTCGACGTGCGCGTGGGGCTCTACCGACACATGCTGGGCCTCGCCCTGCGCTTCTACGGCAAACACAGCCCCGGCAAGCTGGTCAACCGCCTCATGGGCGACAGTGGCACCGTCCAGCAGATGCTCACCGCCCAGAGCATCAACGTCATCAGCGACATGGTCTGCGCCGCCTTCGCGGTCACCGCCACCTTCGCCCTCAACTGGCGCCTGGCGACCCTGCTGGCCCTGATCGTGCTGGTGTTCGTGGCCAACTACCGCTTCAACATCCACCGCATCCGCCGCGCCAGCCGCTCCGCCTGGTCGGCCATGGACCGCCTCAGCGGCGGCGTTCAGAACCGGCTCGTGGGCAATGTCGCCGTCAAGACCTTCGGCGCCGAGGAGCGCGAGAATGCCATCTTCGGGCGGCATTCTGAGAATACCCTCGAGTTCGGCCGCGAGGCCATGATCGCCGGCAGCAACTTCAGCCTGAACACGAACCTGATCCAGAACCTGGGCCGGTCGCTGATCTACTTCCTGGGCTGTGCCATGGTGCTGGATGGCGAGCTGACCTACGGCGACGTCATCGCCTTCACCACCTATGCCATGCAGTTGCTCATGCCCGCGGTACGCTTCTCCGAACTCGCCCGCCAGATCGAGCAGGTCGGTATCGCCACGGACCGCCTCTTCGAGATCTTCGACGAGGCCCCCGAGATCGCCAACTCACCGGGGGCCACCGTCGTGCGCGGCCTGAAGGGGCGCGTGGACTTCAACGACGTCTTCTTCGAGTACGAGCCGAACCGGCCCGTGATCCGCGGACTGGACCTGCATGTCGCCGCCGGGGAGACCGTGGCGCTGATCGGCCCGACCGGCTGCGGCAAGACCACGGTCCTGTCGCTGCTCCTGCGCTTCTACGACATCCGCGGCGGGGAACTGCTGGTGGACGGGGCCGATATCCGTTCTTATGACCTGCATTCCTACCGCCGCCACTTCGGTATCGTCCTGCAGGAACCGCTCCTCTTCAGCACCTCCATCGCCGAGAATATCCGCTACGGCCGCCCCTCGGCCAGCCGTGAACAGATCGAGGCGGCGGCTCGCGTCGCCGAGATCCATGAGTTCATCATGGGCCTGCCCGAGACCTACAACACCCTCGTCGGCGACTACGGCGTCGAACTGTCCGTCGGCCAGAAACAGCGCATCAACATCGCCCGGGCAGTGGCCGCCGACCCTGCCATCCTGATCATGGACGAGGCCACCAGTGCCCTCGACAGTGAGTCCGAGCACGCCATCCAGAAAGCCATGGACCGCGTCCTGCAGGGCCGCACCAGCTTCGTGGTGGCGCACCGCCTCAGCACTATCCGCAATGCCGACAAGATCGTGCTGCTGGACCAGGGCCGCATCGCGGAGATCGGCCGGCACGACGACCTGATGTCCATCCCCGACGGGCGCTACCATGACCTCTATACCAAGCACATGGGGGCCGGCGTGCTGACCGAATGAAGCCCAGGGAGCACACCCGCAATTACCCCTTCCGACCGCCGCCGCGCGAGGAGACCACCCGCGTCGACGTGATGCGGCTGTACTGGCGCTTCATCCGCACCTACGTCTGGCCGCGCAAGGGGTCCGTTCTGACCTGCATGCTGATCACCGGCATGAGTGCCGGCAGCGTCTACCTGATGAGCTTCTACGGCCGGCTGCTGGTGGACTCGATCCTGGTGATCCGGCCCGCCCATCACCAGGCCGCGGCCGACGACCGGCTGTGGGCCCCCGAGCGGAATAAGCCCCAGACAGGCCGTCCCAGCCTCGGCATGGGCCACCGCATGGATATGGGCTTCGCGGTTTTCGAGCGCCCCCCCGGCGCCGGCATACGCCTGCTGCGCCTGGCCATCGCCTACATCGTCACCCAACTTGCCCTGGACCTCATGGCCCGCGTCTCGAGCCGCCGCTACATCCGCGTCTCGCAGGGGATCACCGGTGCCCTCCGCGAAGACATGCACCGGAAGGTCCTGCAGTTGCAGACCGCCTACCACCAGTCCATGAGCCCCGGGCGACTGCTATCGCGCATCGTCTCGGACGTCGGCGTGCTCCAGGACCAGATGATGCACTCGATCCTGGCGACGACGCGCTGCGCCACGATGATCATCGGCGGCACCGTCATCCTGCTATTCGCCGACTGGCGCATGGCGCTCCTGGCCTTCATGGTCACGCCGCTCTTCGCCTTCATCTACCACCGGGCCCAGCCGCGCATCCGCGAACTCAGCCGCCAGCTGCGCCACACCAACTCCTGCATGTATGGCCTGGCCGCTCAGAAGATGGACGCGGTCAAGGCGATCCAGGCCTACTCCCGCGAGCGCCACGAGACCCTGAACTTCCACCGGCTGTGTTCCTGCTTCCTGCGCGATGCCCTGCTGCAGCAACGCCTCGGAGCAGCCCTGGGCCGCTCCGCCTCGGTGATCACCGGCCTCTGTGATGCCTGCATCTTCATCCTGGGCTCCTACTGGGTCCTCCAAGGCAGGATGACCCTCGGCGAGATGCTCTTTGTCCGGACCACCACCATGAACCTCTTCTGGCCGGTCGTCGAGGTGACGGGCCTGGGGGTCCTCTTCAGTCACATGCAGGTCACCCTCGGGCGGATCGTCGACATCCTCGACCGGCCGGTGGAGATCAGGGATGATCCCGATGCCGTTGACTTCCCGCGGCCCCTGCGTCAGGGGATCCAACTCCGCCACGTCAGCTTCAGCTACACCTCGGAGGAGGAGGAAGAGGTGCCGGTGCTGCGCGACATCACCCTCGACATCCCCGCGGGCACCTGGCTGTGCATCATGGGCCCCAGCGGCTGCGGCAAGACCACGCTCCTGTACCTGCTGAGCCGCCTCTACGAACCCCAGCGCGGCGAGATCCTGGTGGACGGGACGCCCCTGGAGAAGGTCCGTATGGGCTCGCTGCGCCGGGCCGTCGGGGTGGTGCCCCAGGAGGCACAGATCTTCAGCGGCTCCGTGCGCGACAACATCGCCTACGGCGTGCCGGAGGCCTCACCAGCCCAGGTCATGGAGGCGGCCAAGGCCGCCCAACTGCATGACTTCGTCCTTACCATGAAGGTCCAGTATGAGACCCTCCTCGGCCAGCGGGGCACCAGCCTCTCGGGCGGGCAGCGCCAGCGCCTGAGCCTGGCGCGGGCCCTGCTCACCAACCCCGACGTCCTCGTGCTGGATGACTGCACCAGCGCCCTCGACGCGGAGACCGAGCGGCGCATCCAGGAGACCCTGGCCACCATCCTGGTCGGCAAGACGGCAGTGATCGTCTCACAGCGGGTATCCATGGCCAAGCGGTGTCACCGGATCTGCACCATCGAGGACGGCGTCGTCAGCGAGATCGGGACCCACGCCCAGTTGGTTGCGTCGGGCGGGTTCTATGCCCGCCTCCATGCCCAGCAGACCGAGTAGAGCGCTTGCGCGCCAAAGGGGCGCGACCACCGGCGACCCGCGCCATCTTGGCTGGCCCGCGAGCGCTGCGCCCCCTCTTTTTGCGTGTCTGCCGGCGCGTTGGCGGGAACCTGGGCTCGGCAGCGCTGTCTCACGCTACAGAACAGGCGATCCGGAGGACCCCACCAGGGCGTACCGGATAGGCGCAAAGAACTTGAAATCAGAATTTGCCTCGGCGGGATCTCCTCTCCCTCCTCCCTCCTCCTCTCTTCCCTATCCTGCCGAGGCAATTCCTTTTCCCCCCTGAAAGCCCGGTTTGGCGAAGGCGGAACGCGCCACAGCCCCGGCGACGGACGTCGCGAAAACGACACCCCGGAACGCGCTCCGGCACGGGGCAAGTTTTCGCGACGCGCGACGCGCGCGCCAAGAGGGCTGGCGGTCGCGGAAACGGCGCCCGGCGAAGGCGGGGTTCCGGGCGGCGCGGCTGGCGCGCCTCGGAGGGGTATCACCACTCGCTCTCGGCAGGGGGCGCCGGAACGGGCTCCAGGAGGCCGGCCCGCAGTCGCTCGAGGGTCTGCTCATGGACGCCGGCAGCGCGCAGGTAGCCCTCGACCTGGCCGTTCACCGAGTCGCCCGGCGCGCCAAAGGCGGCCAGGGCCTCCAGCATTCTGAGGAAATCAGGGCCGCGGCATGACCGGTTCCCGTATACCGAGAGCGAACTGAGTTCGTAGTCGGCCTCGAGGTCCGGGAGTTGCACGCCGAGGGCCGCGTGCAGGAGGAACGCCAGGGTCCCCGCGCGGTCGGCCCCGGCCCAGCAGTGCATGAGAGCCGGATAAAAGTCGCCGGCAGCCAAGGCCGCGAAGACCTGGGCGATGGCGGCCGTCGCAGGGGCATCGAGGATGCGCTCGTAAGGCAGGATGGGCGTGTTCAGGTAGCGGACCCAGTCCGCAGGAAGGGCCGGTGTGGGGTCCTCGTCCGGCCCGCGCAGGTCGAGGTCGGTCCGGACGCCCAGTTGCCTGAGCAGGATATCCCGTCCCTCGGCGCTCAGTTCGTGGTGCTGGTTCATCTCCGACGACCGGTAGATGAGCCCCTGCCGGACCCGCAGGCCGCCGGGCACGCGCCAGCCGCCCAGATCACGGACATTGGTGGCCTGGGGGACACGGATCCAGCGAGGCAGGGAGGAATGGGTGCGGAACCGGTGCATCGGTGACTCCGCGACTGGTTCATCGCCGAGCCTGGCCACCACTCTCCAGTAGTAGTCCGTGTCCACGAACAGGTGGAAGACCCGGGCCGTGGGCTCGAGCAGGTTGGGGACCACCGCGGGCCGGGATAGCATGGGGTCCAGGCCCAGGATCAGGTCATACCGCAGGGCCCGTCCGAGCGCCGGCGGCGGCAGCCAGCGGAACCGCACAGGCTGGGGGCGGCTACGGTCCGGGCCCTGCAACTGCGGCCGCCACCAGGCCACCCGCGTGGTGGCCGCATCGGCATCCGGCGGCCCCTCCTCAGGCGGCGTCAGGGGCTCTGAGAGGGGGAACTGCTGTAGAGGCGGAGTGACCGCGCCATCCGGCGGATCCAGCAGCATGACCGGCCCGGGGTCGGCCGGACGGCGGCGCCAGAAGGCCATCAGCGCTCCCCTCCTGACATGGCGGCGAATGCTCCCTGTTCGGCACAGAGCCATGGCCCTGGAGTCTCGACGACACGCAGGGAATGTACCGTTGGGCCTGGGCCGGTGCCACGGCTGGCTACACCTGCGGGGCGGTTTCGGGAAGCCGGCGTCGGTCCCGAGCCTGCGGGACCGACGGACGGTCACCCGATCAGCAACCGGAGGGCGGCGAGGGCCGTCATGACCTCGACCCAGATCACATAGGACCGGTTGCTGAGGCGGTTCACCAGCCAGATGCCGGCAAAAACACCCAGGGGGATGCCGATGACGAGGCGCAGGTCCACCGCCAGGGTCGCGGGGGTGATCAAGTCCTTCTGCGCCAGGAAGAAGGGGACCTTGACGGTGTTCACCACCAGGAAGAACCAGGCTCCGGTGCCGATGAACTCGTTCTTCTTGAGGCCCATGGCGAGCAGGTAGACCTGCATGACCGGGCCCGCCGCGTGGGCCATCATCGTGGCGATCCCGGCCAGCAGCCCGGCGGCCATGGCCGTTCCGATGCCCTTGGGGACCTTGTCATCGGGGATGATCCCGCGGTTGCGCAGGACCGTCAACAGCACCATGGCCAGCACGATGGCCGCCACGCTGAGGCGGAGCGCGGTGTCGTCGATGCGGCGCATGATGACGCTGCCGATGGCGATGCCGACGCAGGCGATGGGGAGGAGGCGGGAGAGCATGCGCCAGTTGGCGTGCCGGTGGTAGTAGCAGACGGCGAAGACATCCCCCGCGATCAGCAGGGGCAGCATGATGCCAACCGCCGGCCGCGCCCCGAAGAGGGAGACCAGGAGCGGGGTCCCCAGCAGGCCCAGGCCTGCGATCCCCGCCTTGGACATCCCCTGCAGCGCGGAACAGACGCCGGCCAGCAACCAGCCCCACAATGTCAGGTCAGCCACCGTGCCACCACCCCGCCGCGGTCCCGTCGGGTCACCCCCCGACGCGGCTGAACAGGGGCCCGGGCAAAGCCCACAGCATAGCGTGGCCACCGTCGAACGCAACCGCTCCGGGGGCGGCCTGCCAGGCCCCAGGTCAGCGACCGCGGGCTGAGCCCGCGGGGTGCGGCGGGGCACTAGTCGGGACGTCCCTGGGCGCGCCGCCGGCCTGGCACTGCCGACTGCTCTCGGTACCCGTCGAGGAAGCCTCGTGGAGAGAGGACCCGCACACCGGGGATCATCGGCGCGGGGAAGTCCCGCAGGTTCCCAGTGACCAGACCGGCGGCGCGGCCGGCAGAGCGACCTCCAGGAACGGCGAGTCGTCAGGATCGGGTAAGGGACGCGCGAGCGGCAGCCTCAATACGGTGGCGGGAACGCCGACGATGAAATAGCCCTGAGGTCAACGGGACCAGACTGGCATGACATCACTATGATGATATAGTATTGGTAGATAGATATCACAGGTTTGGCGGGATGACCCGCGCGGAGGGTCTGTCGATGGCGCGGACGATCATCACGATCGATGACCAGGACAAGGACTGGCTCACGAGCTACAGCCGAGCGAGGCGCCAGTCCATGGCGGAGACGGTCCGGCAGGCGGTTCGCCTCTACCGGGATCAGGTCTCGGTCGAGTCCGAAGCGCAGATGCTCCGCGAGACCGCCGGCATCTGGCGCCTACGCGGTAAGGACGGGCTCGACTACCAGCGCGAGCTCCGCGCCGAATGGACAGGAGACGACAGGTGACGGAACGGTACCTGCTCGATACCGTGGTCCTTATCGATCACCTGAACGGCATTGGAGCGGCCACGGCGTGGCTCTCGGCGCTCGACGCGAGGGAGGCAGCGATCAGCGTCGTCACGCGCGCCGAAGTCCTGACGGGAGCCACGCCGGCGGAGGCGGAAGCCGTCCGACGGCTGCTGGGGCGCTACCGCTGCCTGAGTCTGGGAGCTGTCGAGGCGGATGCCGCCGCCGAACTCCGCCGGGCGCACCGCTGGAAGCTACCCGATGCCTTCCAGGCGGCACTGGCCAAGCAGCACCGCCTCAAGCTGGTCACCCGCAACACGCGCGATTTCCCCCCGGAGCGTTTCGACTTCGTGCTCGTCCCGTACGGTATGGACGGATAGGAACTACTGATACTGATAGGAGTTTTGATTTCCGGGGGGTCTTACTGATAGGAGTTTTGATTTCCGGGGGGTCTTGGGGGGAACATCTGGTCTGGCCATGTCTGGCGCCCTGGCGGTCGCCGCCTGGCTGGCGGGCGGCGCGGACGCACCTGCTGCAGAACCACAGCCCCTGCAGGTCTACCTGTTCGCCTCCTCCACCTGCCCCGAGTGCGCCACGATCAAGGGCGAGCTCCTGCCGCGCGTACAGGCAGCGTACGGGGCCCGCATCAAGGTCACGCACCTCGATCTGGATGACATCGAGCACTTCAAGCTGCTCCTGCTTTATGAGAAGCGCTGCGGCGTCAAAGACGACGAGCCGCTCAAGGTCTTCGTCGGCGATGCGTCCCTCTCCGGCGCAAAGCCGATCACGGAGAAACTGGGGAAAACCATAGCGGAACAGCTCGCCAAGGGCGCGGTGACGCCGACGCCGAAGGCCATACGTGGCGAAGTCGGGACACGAGAGCCATGAGCGAAGCGACGCCTGTGGCGGCACAGCCATGGGGCCCACACATGTGGGACTGGAGCCGGTCGGGCCCATGGTGCTTGCACCTGCTCTTCGACCGTCTGCCGTGCCCTGCTGGGGTGCCCCATTTTGACAGGGCCCTACGATGGGTGTGTTGGCCGAAGGCTGTGTAGAAGAGGAGCGGTCGGTTGTGGCGGGAACGAGGGGCGGCGGGAGTGGCTCAGGTCGTCTGGCGCCTGCCGCTATCGTTCGCGGCTTTGAAGCTCAAGTCTCGCTTCCTGCACGGAGTGACGACGGCACACGGTGCATCGGAAAGAGGAGTGATGCGACATGAGGCTCACAAGGGGTGGCGTCGGGCTGATCGGGGTGCTGGTGGGGCTCGTCTGCGTGTGGGCATCGGTACCAGGGGAACACCTTGCGCGCGGCGGGGTCCACATCATGGAGGGTGCCGAGCTTCTGACGTCCGGAGCGGGGACGGACAACCGTTGCCAGAGCACGGGTGAAAAGTGCAAGGCGGACGCGGGGAGGCCCCCTGAGGGTGGGCAGGGGCACGACACGACTGGTTACTGCATGTACCTGAACCCGCAGCAGGATTGTCTGCAGTTCGAGTACCACTGCTGGCAATGCGAAGGGGATTACGAGGAGGAGTGTGCCAACTCCGTGATTCCTTTTGTGGACTGCGTGACGGAAGACCCAGAGCTGAACGAGTGCGTGATAATGAGCGACTTCAGGTGCAACGACGAGTACGGGGCGCAGCCTTGTGCCTGCGAACCCAAGCTCCGCTATGGGAGCGTCATATGCGGGCACCGGAAGGCGTGCCACAATGTCTGGTTCTGACTGACTTGGGGCAAGCAGCGGGTTGGGCGGCCTGGTTAGGGCGTCCGTGCGCGAAGCTCGCAGCGGGGCCACCCTTGGGCAGGCGCCAGTCAGCGATTGGTTGGTGACGCGGTGTAGGCAGGAGGTGGGGCTGTGCTCAACTACGGAGGCGTCGGGGCGATGTTGGCACTCGGTGCGTGCGTTGCGACCTCGATCGCCTCGGCCGGAGGCGGGGCCGAACTCCCTCCTCTCGGCAGGGGGGAGATCGTGCAGGCGGTGTACGACGCGTTCTCGGTATTCGACACCCTTGAAGTAGTCGAGGATAGGCAGTCCTACCTGCCCTGTTCGCCACCGGTCAGTCAGCTTGACTGCCCCTATGCTCAGATCGACGAGGGCCCGCGCGGGGAGCTGGCCGACGACAATCGCCTGACCTACGTGAAGAAGGGGGCGTGGGGCGTCTTGGAGTACTGGATACTGGCCGACAAACCCGGGGGCCCGGGGCTCTTGGACTCCAGCAGCGGCGTGGGTCGGAGGCTTGCCCCAAGAGTGAGGCACTACGCATCCAACGGCGAGGTCGTCACTGAGTTGCGCCTCAAGCCGGGGGAGACGATGGGCGGGGAGGGTTGGGTCCGGTCGGGAAGCGGCTACGCGTACTTCGTTATGATGCCGCTCACCTTCCCATTCTTCCCTTTCGTCCCGTGCCCGGATGCGCTGCGGCATCCTGCGGTCGAGGTATTGGGCGAGGAGACCGTGCAGGGCGTCCCGTGCTACAAGCTGTCCTTCCCTGACATCAAGTGCACTTCGGTCACGCCACCCAGGACGTACGAGGTCCTCCCGCAGGTCTTCCTGCGTGTGTGGATCGCGCCGTCGTTCGGGTTCATGCCTGTCCGATGGGAGGGCCCCTACAGCCCCCGGAAGCCCGATGACCGTCGCGCTGCCTTCGTATGGGTGACAGAGGGGTTCCACGAGGTCCAGCCGGGCGTGTGGTTCCCGCGTGGCTCGTGGCTCGTCGACTGCAACGGTAAGCGCACACACTCCGCTCTGGTCAGCGCCCAGGTCAACCATGAGATTCCCGACTCCCGCTTCGTCATTGCCTTCCCCCCTGGCTGCACGGTGCGGGATGGGAGGACTGGTAGGGAGTTTGTGGTGCCTCTTCCCGACGAGGTGGTTGAGGAGAAGACCGGCCAATTGCTCGCGAGGGCGCGATCAATTCGGGCCAGCCAGACGCCCCAGACTGCCGGGCCCCCCGCCCGAGTGCGGGGCTTGCTCCCGTGGGGCTTAGCCGGGGGTTCCCTCGCCCTGCTCTCGGCTCTCGTGCTCTTCGTTCGAAAGCAACTCGGCAGGCGTCGGTGAGTTTGCCTGACGGGACAGGAGAGGGCAGTCAGCTGAGGTCCTCCATGAAGAGTCATGCGACGCTCATCCTCACGGCCCAGGGGGTGGCCGCCATCCTGACAGCCTCGGCGGCGTTCTGCTCACCTACGCCTTCCTCGGAGCTTGATCCTGGGAGTTCTGACCGTTCCGCGCAGTGTGCACTGGACAGTGCCTACGTCGCGGCACGGGCACTGGACGCGACGGTCACGTTGAGCGCAGTCCGAACGTACCTGCAGTGGGGTGGCCAGCGCGGGGACCGTTTCCTGGATGTGGTCCGTGCCCTCTGGTGCGTCGGCCTGTGCGCCGCGCCCGTGCAGGGCGCCCCTCTCGACGCGCTCGTCCGGGTGGTACAGGGAGGCGAGAGGGTGGTCGTCGTCTACGGCGTTGGCGCTGCCCGGCCCGGGCACTTCCTGACGCTACTGGGGAAGCATCGGGATGGCCCGGGACTCCTGATCGTGGACGGCCTGCGGCTTCTCGATGACGTCCCGGCTTCGCTCCTAGCGACGTTCCACGAACAAGGGGAGAGACGGGCAGTGCTCGTGACCACCACCCACGAGGATCTTCTGGCGGCTGTGAGCGCTCTATCACCGGACGCAGTGCGGGGGGTGCCCAGACCGCCTCGGCTACACCTCCGCACCAACCCCATCCGGATCGCGCCTGAGAGTGCGAACGTGGCGACTGGCGACGGAGGCGAAGATGGGGTCTCTCTTGCCATTGCGTTCACCAATGGGGGCGGAGCCCCGCTTGTCGTGCGCAGCGTGCGCAGTCCATGCTCCTGCACCCGAGTGGGGCCAGTGGCTCTGCCTATCGTCCTGGCACCCGACGAAACCGGGAGCTTCACCGTAACCGTGGTCCCCAGCAAGTGGGGTGTCGGCATGCAGCGCAAGTCTGTCGTTCTCGTAACGAACGACCCGGGGCAGCCTTTGGCGGACGTCGTCATCGAGGGCCAGCTCAGGGAGAAGCCCGACCCGACAGAGATTCTCTGGTACCCGGGTTGCCTTGAGATGGGAGAGACAAGCACTCGCATGCGGTACTCGAACCGCGACGTCCGCCTGGTGGTCCTCGGGCCGCTTGGCGGGCCTCCTCCGGAGATCCTGAGTGCCGAGGCCAGTGTGGCTGGGCTCCGCCTGACAACCCACGGAGCGGACGCTGTGGCGGGAAGGGCTGCCGTGTCGCTGTCGCTCGATTTCGCGGGCGTCTGTCAGGGCCCGTTCAAGGGGAAGATCGTGGTGAGAGCCGGAGTGCAGACGACTCACACGCTGGAGGTACCCGTCAGGGGGGCGATCCTCCCGGACCAGGTAATGGCATTCCCGTCACGACTGACGCTGGTCGCAAGCAGCACGCACGATTCCTGCCTTCGAGGGACCGTGTACCTGCGTTCTCCCTGCCGTGAGAGCATCACGATTGGGGCTAGGCGGGCCTCCCTGGACCAGCCAGTCACTGTGCGTCTGGTGGATGAGAGCGATCATCCTGACCTCGCGAAGCTTGGCGTGGTGTTCGAGGCGCTGCCGTCATCCCTGCTTCCCGTGAGGGGGGAGCTGAGTATCTGTGTGATGAGGGCGGGGGGGGATGAGGAGGAGATCCGTATCCCCGTAGACATCAGGGCTAGCAGTGTTGGCGGCGAGCGTCATGCCCAGTAGCCAGGCAAGCGGGCGTGCAGCAGAATGGCCGGGACAGAGACGGGCTTGCTTTCTGGCGTTCGCGGTTCTGCTGGCGTCCCGTGGCATCGCCGCCCCGAGTCTGGACTTCGTGGCGGCTGAGTACCGTCCACCTCAGGTGTGCTCCTACGATGGAGGGTCTGTAAGGGCGACCCTGGTCAACGTGGGCCCGACCGTGCTGGTCATTCGCGACCTGACCGTCAACGGCGTCAGCCAGTGGCCGCGAGCGGAGCCGCTGCCACCTGTGGCCTTGGTCGCGCCCAGGCGCCTCAGTGAGTGCTTCCCTCAGCGAGGAGACCATGGCTCCGGCGTGCTCTGGGCGTGGGTCACGCGGGCGGCGCTGGGCCCTGGGGAGGCATGCGAGTGCGTGGTCCGCTTCCTGCCGCCTCCGCCGTCAGGAGGGCCCGTGACTCTGCGCGTCTCGGGCGACGCGGTCGCAGAGTGCACGGTCCTCACGGAGTACCGAGGATCTCGCATTTCGGCCGTCGAGTTCGCCAAGGACCGCAGGAAGGTCTACGTCTACGTCGAGAACAACTCGCCCCAGCCGGTGGCTATCGCCTCCGCTGCTCTGGTCGGCCGGGACGTCCTTGCTGAGGTGCCACACCCGGTGGTCCTGCCAGGACAGAAGGGTCATGCGTGCCTCGACACCGGCAGGAGTCTGCCAGCGGGCGAGCGGGTATACGCTGTGGTCTCCCTGTGTGACGGTCGTCGACTCGCTCTCTCGGCAATGGCATATAGTGGTTTCCCGATCCTCCCGGTTGGGGATGTGCCTTCCTCGGCGCTGTACGGTGACGACGGCGTGCCTACCCAGAGCATCCTGCGCGAGCACTGGCAGTACCACGGCCGGCAGGACATCATCGCCGGTCGCGTCATGGATGCCATGCCGGCGCGAACCCGCGCGCTCCCGGAAGCTGTGCCTCACATCGTCACGAACCAAGTCTTCGCGCCACTGGCCGCCGTCTCCATCGGAGACCTCGCTCCGTGCTTCTTCGTTGGGTGCGATGACCTAGACACGTCGTCCGTCGGGCCTTTCTCCCCGGCCGACGCGACGTACATCCACGCCAAGGCTCGTTTCCTGAAGGAGGCGATCCTGCCCAACAAGCTGTGGCTGATGTTGCGACTCCACTACGGGTACGGCCACTTCCGGCAAGCGCTGTCCGCCGCGGAACTCCGGCTGAAGGTCTACGACGCGGTCTCCTGCGGGGCCAAGGGCGTGGCCTTCAGGTCCGACGCCAAGTGGTATGAGTACCCCACCGGGGTACGCGCCGAGCTCCAAGACGCGCTCCGGCGGACACTGGTTGAGCTATCTTGCGTCCGGGAGTTGCTGTGCTTTGCGGAGCCTTGCGCAGCGATGGCGCAGTCCACGGAACCGCTCATTGAGCCCGCCGTTCTGCTGTGCGGTGACCTGGCGCGGGTAGTGCTCCTCCTGGACCGCGATGTCGAGTCGACCTGGCCTCTAGCTCCAGGCCGCAGGGGGGCGACTGTGCGCGTGGCTCCCATACGGCGCATGTTCACGGTCAATGTCCGCGTTCCTGATAGCGGGACCTCCGCCGACGTGTTCGATGCCTTCGAGCCGGAGGGAGCCATCCAGACCGAGCCCCTCGATGGTGCCGTCTCGATCCGGGTCGACGGGATCGAGGATGTAAGGGTCCTCGTTGTCCCCCTTCGGCCCGGCGTCCGCGACCTCTGTACTAAGGGCTGGCGCAGAGCGATCGCGTGCCCGTCCCCCGGTGAGGATACACGGGATCCCGTGGACCTACTGATCGACGAGGTGACGAGTGGACGTCGCCCGACTAGGGCTCCGGGAGCGGGCCGGCTGCCTCTCCTAGAAGGGCGGACCATCACCGCTGAGCCTCATCTCGAGGTGCCCGTGAAGGCCCGCGACCTTGGCTTGGTGGACCCCTCTGCTGGGGAGAGTACGGAGCGGTTCACGGTGCGGAACGTCGGCTCGCGTCCGCTCTCCCTCTCTATCGACTCATGCGAAGGCCCAGTCAGGGCGGGCCTCACAGACGATGTGCTACGCCCCGGCAGTACCGGGTACGTGACTGCAGTGCTGGCAACAGATGTCGGGTCGCCCACTGGCAGGCGCGTGAGAGGCACGGTTGTCCTGCGAACGACCGACCCCGAGGAGGATGTCGTCCGTCTCGTACTCGGGGCGACAGTCATGCCTGCCGTGGTCTGCTCTGTGGAGAGGATGCGGCTCCACCGTGGCAGAGCCGCCGGTCTTGAGATCTGGGACCTCCACCGAGAGGGGCTCAGGATCGACGGCGTGAGTTGCGACCTGCCCGGCGTGTCATGGACAATCCGCGAGGAGTACGAGGAAGCGGACCTGAACGCCGGGGATTTCCGGCACCTGCTCGGCAGGCATCACTGGTTTGTCCTGTCCCTTCTGGCGGATGGCCCTCCCAGCGCTGGTTCCCGGCGCGTCGGGTGCCTAGCGGTGAGAACCAACAGCCCTTGGTGCCCCCTAACCACGATCCCGATCACCGTTGAGGGCCGGAGTGGAATCTCCCTCCTGCCAGGCACAGTGTTCTTCGGGGTGGTGAGGCGGGGGGAGAAGGTGACGCGCGAGTGCCGCATGGTGGCGGACCAAGGCTTCCCGGTGTTGTGCTCCGTCCGCCCTGCGCCCAGCTTTGAACTCCGGACCTTACCCCAGCCTAGGGGCGGCAGGGATGTCCTGCTGGCTGTGTCCTTCACGGGCGACGAGGTCGGGACTAGAAGCCAGGATCTGGCTGCGGAGGTGGAATGCGACGGCAGGCGGGAGGAAGTGAGCATCCACTGCAGCGCGATCGTGGTGCCCTGACGGGTGGCTCCTTGGCACCCCGGTATCGCAACGTGTTCAGCGTGAACACTGGGCCGGAGCTCCGAAGGGAAGTGTGCACGGGCAGCCTGGCCTCCCCGGCGGTGCTGTGAAGCACGTCAGGGCCCGGCGGGTGAGTGTCTGGGTGACCGCTGACATGCAGGCGTCACTTCACGCTGAACGCCCTCAGACTGGCGACCGCAGCCAGATCCCGGTCGTCGGGGTAGAGGCGCCGGCCCACGGCGAACGCCTCCTCGGCCTTCTGACGTTCGCCGAGGACATCGAGGGCCTCGGCGTACTTCGCGTACAGGGGACCGCTGCCCTTGGGGTACTCCCGGAACAGCCCCTCGATCATCACCCGGACCGCCTCCCGGGCAGCCTTCACGTCCGCTTCGGTCCCAAACTGATACTGGACCGTGGTGACCCGCTGGATCTCGGACCAGAGCCGGCTCGCGTCGATGCCGGGCACGGTGGCGACACCGCAGCAGCGGACCGCGCGGCTCTGGCCACGGGGGCGATCTGCGGTGCGAGATGCCCCTGCCGCGTAAGACTCGCCTTTGGTGACCACATGCAGACGAGGGCGCTCGTTGCCGAGTCCGGTGACTCCGCTGCCCATCGGAGCGGGCCATGCGTGTTCTGCGGCCGCCTTGTGTGCTTGTGCGCAGGACGATACAGCGCAAGCTGCTTGACATGGTTTCGGTGCTGGGTTACCGTTCCAATCGGCGGGAACGCGAGACGGGCGGCGTGGTTGGGGCGCCGACGGGACGAGCCCCACCACGGCGGAAGACCGGTTCAGGCCCGACGCGTAGGTTGCCGTCCCACGGCGCTTCTGCCTGGATGGTGTCACGGAGAGCCTGTTCCCCGCTGTGCGGCATCACTGGGGCCGCTGGCGCGTGGGCAGGCTGGTGGGCGCAGTTGCTGACCGGACTCCGGCGCAGCGACCCGTGCCCGGCCTCACTGCCCCATGGTAGTCAGCGAAGATCGAGAAGGCCAGCCAGTGGAGGTACTGCCCATGGACCGTCGCGTGGTCGAGGCCCTGACTGTCGGGCTGGTGGCGGTGCTGCTTGTCCCATGGCTGCGTGCGGACCTGAAGGAGGACATTGAAAAGGCCGTGGCGCTGGCAGGCGCCGGTCATGGCGCCGAGGCCAGGCCGGTGTTGGAGGCCGTCCTCAAGGCCGGCCAGGCCACGCCCCAGCAACGGCTGGCCTGTTACGAGGGACTCGCCCGGATCTGCCACGACGAGAGGAAGTACGAGGAGTGTCGTGCCCTGGTCCAGCAGGCCTTCGCGGAAAACCCCAACGCCAAGCCCGACACGATGGTCATGTGCCAGCACTGGCTGGCGGCCTCATACGTGGGTGAAGGCAAGGCGGAACAGGCCATCGCCGAGTTCCAGAAGGCCATCGATATGGCAGGCGACGTGCCGGCGCAGCAGTGGATGAAGCAGTGGGTCCAGCGGCTCATCGCCGACCAGTACCTGGTACTCGGGAAGGACAAGGAGGCGCTGGACGCGATCCAGAAGTCGATTGCCGACTACCCGGCACTAGGCAAGGAGAGTCTGGGGTACTCGTATGGAGTACTGGCCGCAGTGAAGCTGCACATGGGTGCTGTCGACGAGGCCATCGACGCGTTCGCCCAGCGGGTGGACGCCATGGCGGACCAGCCAGACCGAATGGCATGGTGCCTGAACTTCATCAGCGCTCAGCTCGTGCCGGCGCTGGCCAAGCCGGAGAACGCCAAGTTCATCGATCCGAGCATCGAGAAGCTGGGCACGCTGATCGCCAGGCGGGCGGACTGCCCGCCCCTGTGCGAACAGCTTCAGAAGGCCATGGTGCAGTTGCTGCTGCGCAAGGGCGACACGGAACGGGGCCTGTTCGAGGCCAAGGTCCTCTTCGACGTGTGCTGGGCCGACACCATGCCAGAGGCGGTGAAGATGCTCACCGAGGTGCTGAAAGCCACGGACGGGAGTGTGGCCCGGGCCAACGCCTTCCTGGGCTTCGTCAAGATGGGCAAGGCCGGACCGGACAAGACGCTGGGGACCGACGACGACCTCACGAACCCGCTGGGGGAGATCCAGCCGCCCGACGCCCAGGCGCGTGACGCGCGGTTCTCGGAGGCGCTCGGGGCCTATGCCGACGACTGGCGCGGGAAGCTCTCGAAGGCAACGCTGTACCGCTATTGGGGCAAGCCGGAGCAGGCCCTGGTGGAACTGAACGGGGCCTTCGCCATCTGCCCGATGGAGCAGCAGCCGATCCAGCTCATCGTGGACGCTACGGCGCAGGTCCTGGTCCAGGTCAGCGGCGACCCGGACATGGCGCAGAAGTTCACCCAGTTCCAGCAGCTTGGGCCGGCCGGCCCCGACGGCAAGAAGGGCACCCCGGACGACCTGACGAACCCGATCACGGCGTTCCTGCCGAAGAGGTAGCGCCGGGGCCGCCTGAGACGGAGCACTGGCAGCCGACGTACAGGCGTCAAGCGAGGGCTCTGGGCGTGCAACGCTTGCTGTGGGGCTGGAGTTGGCGTGTATGCAGATGCCGCGGGGTGACCCTTGGCCACGGGAGCAGGGAGGATACGGCACATGAGGTGCTTCCATACGCTTCTCCTCGTCTGCAGCACCGGCTTTGCCGCGCCGGACACAGACTGCCTGAGCCTGACGCGCTATCTGGTTCTGACCAACGAGCAGGCTGTCCGGGCTCAACTCCTTGAATGCCCGAACCACGCCTTCGGTGGTATGGAAAACGGCATCAGGGAGATCGAGAACCGGAAGCTGGGGTTGCAGCCCGGTCAGATCGCCTTCGTTCAGTTCTGCGTCAGCGACCAAGTGCGGTCCATCCAGGGCTGCATCCCTCTCCTCGACATGGCCGCGATCAACCCGTTCAAGGAGTTGAGCCAGAAGGCGCCCGCCGAGAAGTCACCCCTCTGGCCCGGGTGCGACCATCCGGTTCTCAACCGCGTCCGCGAACTGCGCCAAGCCGCTGGGGACAAACGCCTGCTGGCCCGCATCCCGATAGGCGATGTCGAGGCGAAGTACATCACCAAGCGCGAGCCGACCTTCGGGGAGATCGAGTGGATGATCCTGGCCACCGTCGGGGCAGACTACAAGGGCATCGTCTGGGTCGGGCAGTTTGACACCGGCGGCCGTCTGCGGACCCTTGGGCATGATCTGCTCTGCTTCGCCGACGACCTCGGGACAGCCAGGCCGGTTGGCTGGGCTGCGGCCCCGCAGGGGCAGCCTGTCTCGGCGCTCGCCTCGAAGGGCATGCTCTTCGTGGTGCTGCTTCATCCTGAGTACTTCCAGGATCCGGCGATCGGCAGGATCCAGAAGCTGCCGCTCGACCCGAAGGTGCAGACGGGCGAGGTGACGCTGACCTTGCCAGAGGCCGTGACCACCAAGTCCGGCATCTCGCTGTATGGCAAGCCGCTGAAGCCGCGGAGCGAAGGCGGAGAGGTGGTGGTTCCTTACCGCTTCGCGGGCGGCGGCGAGATGCTGGTGCTTGACCTCAAGCAGAAGACCGGGCAATGAGCCACGGATGCCACGGACCACAGGGACCCGGAGCGGCGGACTGCCTGTTTGAGGGCCGGAGTGAATGGCCAGCTCGCCTCCGCGGCGCGGCGCCACAGGCGCGGCCGGCCACGGCGGTGTTCCGCTACACACAAGAGGGCGCTCATTGCCGAATCCGGTCGCCCTGCTGCCCATCGGAGCGGGCCATGCGTGTTCTGTGGCCACCTTGTGCGCTTGTGCGCAGGACGATACAGCGCAAGCTGCTTGACATGATCCCGGTACTGGGTTACCGTTCCCATCGGCGGGAATGCGAGACTGGCGGTCTTGCGGAAACGCCGATGGTGCGCAACCGTCGAGCGGTTCCGGGGCGCTCCGAAGACTCGCGAGCAGTGGATGGAGGCCAGGCGCTGACGTGAAGCGGGACGCCACAATCCTGCTCAGTTTCGCCGCCCTGCTGGGTGCGGGCTACCTCGTGTGCCCGGTCGGCGCTGCCGCCGACGCCTGGGCCGATTACCAGGCCGCGAAGCAGAAGGCCCTGGCGCCGCTCCAGGCCGACTACGACCGCATCATCGCTGCGCGCAAGGACGATCCGGCAGTCCAGAAGTGCCGGGAGCGTGTTGGGTTGGTCGATGAGGTGGCACTGCGGGTACTTGCTGCCCTTGACGCCCTAGACGCGGCGTCTGCCGCTGGCGTTGCCGCTGCTGCCCTGACCGACCCGGACGGGGTGAAGCCAGTGGACCGGGGCTCCGGTGGCCCCCCGGTCTGCGGAGCATTATGCCTCCTCGCTGAGTATGGGGGGGCATTCGTGGATGAGCTTCCGCCGTCCGCCATTCCACAGGATGAGCGGGCCGCACTTCGTGAGTACGTGAGTACCGGCCTCAAGGCTGCCGCTTTGAGCGTAGCCGAGCGCGGCCGGATCGTCCATCTCACGGTAGCCGCCGAGGATGGCACGCGGCAGGTTGTCTGGCTTGTGGCTATCCTGCCCCTCCTGGGCACGAGTGACGGGGAATGGACCCAAGACGAGACGGAGTCCTTGCCGGAATGGGTGCGTCGGCCGAGCGGGCTAGCCGCCCTGGAGGGTCTCGCCCTGCAAGCGCACAGGCCGCTCACGGCATCAGTGTTCTCGCAGCATGTGGACGACGAGAAGGAAGGGGCTCCCAGTGGCGCGGTGCGGTACCTCCAGGCCAAAGGTCGAGAGGCAAGGGCATCAAGGGATTTCGCGGCGGCCGTTCAGTGCTTCCGGGCTGGCGCATCAGTGGCCGAGAAGGCAGGGGACGAATCGGGGGCCTTGGCTTGCCTCTGTCAGCTCGCGGAAACGTTAAGCGTGAGTGGGGATCATGCTGCAGGAGCAGCACACGTGGCGGCAACCATGGCGCGGCATCCCGATTCGCCGGAGTACGGAAGGCTCGTGGTGCTTAGGATGAAGTACCTCTACCGGGCAGAGGACCTTGGGAATCTCTGGCAGGAGGCCCAGGCTGCGAGGGAGGAGGAGCGCTGCCAGCAGGTCCTGCCCGAGTTGCTCTACGTCTCGTGGCTTACGGCACGGCGGCTCAACCGGCAGGAGGCGGCAGGCGCCTGCAGTGACGAGTTCCTCAAGCGGTTTCCCGAGCACCCGTGGTGTGCCGATATGTACTTCCATTCTGCTCTCGTCGCCTGCGTATCCGGCGACTCCGGGGAGATGGAACGGCTGTTTGGCCTCGTCAGGGAGCGCTTCCCCAGATCCGAGGCTTCCGAAGACGTCAAGAGAATAGGAGAACGCTTGCTGCTTCTGGACAAGGCAAGAAAGCAGGACCTCATGGTGCATTGGCGCAATCCGCCGCCGCTGTGACTCGGGGCCCTGGGCCGCGACCGGTTGCCACGAACAGGCAGCAAGGAGTCTGACAGTGAGTCAGAGCACGACCGACCTCGGACTAGCGGGGCGCAGGGCGGGTAGACTGCTGGCGGTTCCAGCCATGGCCTGCCTGCTCGGAGCCGTCACCCACTACGCGGCAGAGAGGGACTTGCCCGGGACTGCGGCTTGCCTGCTGGAGGAAGCTCACGCGCATGATGGCAACTACGGCGAAGCACAGGACGTCGACCGTGACAAAGCGCTAGCGTTGTACGAGGGTGTGCTGCGCGCGGACCCGACGCGAGAACAGCGGCTGCATTCGCTCTGGCGCATGGCCCAGCTCTGCAGCGCTAACTTCCTACGGGAGAAGGGGGAAGGCCCGAGATACGACAAGGCCGTTGAGCTCTACCGTGTGATTGCAGAGGAAGCGCCGGCGGGCGGACCTGTGGCTCTTCGATCGATGCTTGGGGCTGCGGGCGCCCTGCTGGCCAACCGTCAGCCCCTTGACGCAGTGCGCCTGTGCGCCGACGGTCTCGATTCCTGCCAGAGGCTCGCGGAAGCCGCGGAAGCACCGAGTGAGAAGATGACTGTTCGCGATGTAGACGAGATTCTCGGAAAGAGTCCTTGGAATAACGTCCCGAGCTGCCAAGAGATCGCGGTGACCCAGCTCGCCGCTGCCGCACGCTCCGTAGACATCCAGATTCACGACGTAGCGATGGAGGCTTTACGGTCGAGGTATCCCGACTCCCCCGTTGAGGGACAGGCATTCCGCCTCTTGGCAAAGCGACTTGCTGAGGCCAGGAGTCCTTGGGATCTGCCCGTGGATTTCGGCGCAGTTCAGTAGTGTACAGGCTGGCAGGTAGGTCGTCCGGGAACTTGGGGTGGAAAGGGGTGAGAACATGAAGACGTTTGCTCGGAGTCTGCTCAGGGCCAGGACGTTCGGCGTCCAATTGGCAGGTGTCAGGTGCCCTGTGGTCTTCTCCTGTATGGCCGTTCTCTGGGGTACTGGGCAGTTCCTAGCACTCAGTGCGGCGACGTCTCCTTACACTGAAGTCTCGCTCACCTCTGTTGGCGCGACACCGCTCATTGTAGCGAAGGGCGGGACAGCCACACTCTCATGCGTTGCGGAGGACAAGGACTGCCAGGATGGGACGATTGTCAACGATGGGCTCAGTTACTCCTGGACCGGACTGGGGAGTTTTTCCGCGCAGACGAACCCCACGGTCTGGACCGCGAACTGTCCCACCGGTTCGCAGACTCTCAGCGTCAAGGTTACCGACCTCGCGACCATCGCGGACGACACAGGCGCTGCTGGGGAGAAGACGGGCAGTGTGACCGTAACAGTCGTTGAGCTGACGTCCAACCACGATGAGATCTGGTGGTTCAACGGAGAAGACGCCAGCAACTACTACGAGCGTGCAACGGTCACGCTCCATGGGCCGACAAGCGGTAGTTGCTCGTGGATGACCTACGGTCCGATAAGTGAGGTGAGTCATTCTAGTCTGAGTATTACTGTCGAGAGCTCTGGCGCAAGCGCGTCTAGGTCCGACGCGGGGGTGATAGCTGCCTACGGCGCGGAGACTTTCGAGATCTCTCTGACTGTCTTGACCCCGCAACTGACTGAGAAGCCTGGGAATCCAACGGACATACAGGAATGGGAGGTGGCTGGGCAGAAAATCTGGCAAATGAAATACTTCTTCTACCTGGACGATCAATTCGGTGATCCCGCACCGGCTGACATTGAGGCGAACGAAGTGTTCGGGAGTTACAGCCCAGACCAGAGCAACAACTGGGACCACGGCGTGGTAAATGGCAGTTCGCCGGTAACGGCGAATGCGCCCGAGACGTGGGACAAATACAGGAAGAACTACAATCTGCTTGAGAATCCAGATGCCGTATGGCCAAGTGAGGCCGGCAACACAACAAGAGTCTTCTCGAAACAGCAAGACTACTATCTCGGTAGTTCAGTTGGTGGGAAGGGCGTGTTGGGCGAGTCCCACAATGAGCAGTGGCGGCTCGGCCGCGTGACGCAGGACTAGTAGGGGGGCTGCCGCGTGCCTGGCACCAGTCATACACGGTCGGGGATGTTGGGGTTGGGCGTGGTGCTTCTGGCTGTGGCTGTATGGCGGGTGGATGTCCGGGGCGCATCGCCTCTCACTGCACAGACGGACACTTCAACTCCTCGCTCAATGCTTGACAAGTCGAAGCACATTCTTGTTCTGAGGAAGGACGCCCGCGTTCGGAAGGTTGCCGAACAAGAGGGCGAGTTGCTGGTGAACGGCACCCGTCACGCTGGCATTTGGCTCACAGAAGCCTTCGACGTTGAGTCCGTGATCAAGGGAGAAATGCCTACAGGCAAGGTTGTGTCGTTGCGGTACTTCATTGGCCCGACGGCTGTGAGTCGTGGTGTTCTTACGCGCAGCAGGTGTGTCGTCTTTGTCGAGCGCTGTGGAGAAGAGGTCGCGGGCATGGCTAACATCTTCTGGTTGGTCCGGGATGACGAGGATAACCTTGCTTGTCTTCGCATTCCGGACACGACAGAACTGCCGGACGAAGACTGGGAGTTGCCTGAGAAAGTGTTCCACTTGGTCCGGCAAGCCTTGTATACGTATGAGCCAGAGTACGCCACTGGAGCATTCGTCTGGCTTCGCTTGGCAGTTCTAGATGCTGGCTACCGTGAGCTGGCTCTGCGGGTCCTTGCAGGCATACCCCGCAGACCTGGGGAGAAGTTGTTCCATCAGGTCCTTTCGGTACGGATCCAGAACGGAGATCGGTCTGCTGTTGAGGAGATTGTGCGCAACAGATACTACGACGCAAGTCCAGTGGGCGCCCAGATCTTAGGACAGGCGGTCGCTCATGTGCGAGAGAAGAGCCAAGTCTTTGCTTATGCCAAGGAGCTTCTTGGTGTAGATTGTCCGCTCTTGAGAGAAGGCTTTGCGGTTGCCTTAGGAAGACGGTACAACGGCGTTGACGGGATAATAGCAGTCAATCTGCTGGTCAGGCTACTTGGTGACAAAGAACCCGCGGTCAGGGCGGCGACATGCAGGTCTTTGAGCGGGAATCTTGGCCACCGAAAACGTCCCGATGGGAATATCATCCAGCCGACGGGCGCCGAATCGGAGGAATGTGTTCAGGCTTGGAAGGACTGGTGGCAATCAAGCAGGAGCGAGTATGAACTCAGCAAGCAGGACGTCCGCCGCTTTGCTGGTCTTGAGGAAGTGGTCTTCGCCGAGATGCAATGAGTCGGGCCTCGATGTCCCTGGCGACAGCACCGGCAACTCAGCCGTGCTCAGCGCCAACTGCACAACCGGAGCCAGATGCGTGCGGAACGTTCCACGCATGTAAGGACTGGTGGGACGACCAACCGAGGGAACTACCAATGAGTGGGGTCACGGCACCGTGCGATCGCCGGTGCTGGAGGGATAGGGGGGCGGGGCACACCAAGTCGGGCATGGCCAGCGAGGTTGCCCACAGAGCTTGGGACACCGCGTGGGGGAGCGTGCTTCTCCACACTGGGCCACCACGAAGAAGGCGTCCCCGGGGGCTGTAGCCCCTGCGCGAACCGGGCATCACCAAGTGAAAGGACATGGGTCTATGAGTGGGGTAACGCGATCAAGGGCGTGGTGGGTGTGCGCAGCGGTCTGTCTCTGTCTGTCTTCATGTTGCCTGGCCTGGTGGGCCTCGTACAACCGGCGGTCGGCTGTGTCTCCCTTCACCGAGGACGACTACGCCTTGGTGGCAGGCGACGGCAGCGACCAGTTCTGCTCCTTGACCTCGACCCGATGCGCGTACTACCCGGGCTACTGGGCGTGCAACCCTGGGAATCTGTGCGTGGGCAGGTTTCACCAGCTGAACGACGGACCATACCAGTACGACTGCCTTCCGGGTACGACCTACACGTGCTCGAAATACGTGAATGGGTTCTGCAGTTGGGAGATACTGTGGCACTGCACGCTCAACTACGGCGGATTCTGTACCATCGGAGACCAGGACGGCGACGGATACGCGTTGAATGCATGGACGGGCTGCTCCAACTACTAGGTGAGACCCCCGGTCAAGAACCATCGGCTGGGTGGGTAGCTTGGACGGATGGCCTGATGGGCAGTGGTCTGGTGTCTCCTGTCCATTTGATCACTACGGCCGACTAGAGATCACGGGCACCTCGCCGCCGTCCTACTGAGGTGGGTTCCAGGAGGTCGGTGCTACATCCTGCGAGCGGCGAAACGGCCCTTGGGGACGGGAATGGGTAGGCGTCCGCCCAAAGCCACAGAGGGGATCCGCTTCCCGAGTTCTGCGGTGTGAGGCCCGTGCCAGGGTCTCGCCGTCGGCGGCGGACTCTGAGGCGCAGTGAGGGCGACCACCGGGGATCGTGGTTCAGACCTCGGTTCAAGGGCCATAGGGACGCCTTGTTCCGGTATACAGGTGAGGTCTGGTGGTTGCCTTCGGTGCGCACGTACCTGGCAGCCATGTTACCTCCATTGGGTGGGTCTGGTTGCAGCGCTACGCGCAAGGCAAGCCAGACTACTGCCTTGGGGTGCAGTTGTACACTCTGGCATCTGAGCGACCGGGAGGCGGCAGGCGTTCGTCTCGGGCGTTGGTTAAGGGGGTCATGGTGTTCCATGGACGTTCCATCGCCATCTGAGTCCGGCGTGCCCGGCAAGTTGAACGCTGGTCGTTTCCTGCAGGAGGTCGGTGACCCCTTGCGGGTGACGAGGTGGGGGGGCGCCCCGAGAAGCAACCCGACGCCGGCTTCGACCGGTGTTCGGGCTGCGGGTCGCCATGCGGGGTTCAGCGAGGTCTGGCCATACGTCCGGCATCATCTGCCCTCTCTGCGCCGACGAGTATGCGCAGGCTGCGTTGCCGTAGTCGTCGCGACCATGGGGGGGCTATCTGCCGTCTGGGCAGAGCTGCCGCCGCTCGCGCCTACCGACATCGCGGATTACATGCGACTGGGGGCGCGCAGCATTGATGCGCTTGTCGTTGAGCAGCGTGCGGTGCAGAAGCCCACCGCCCAGGGAGGGTCGAGACAGGCGGCAAGCGAGACACGCGATAGAGTCGCCGTCACCGAATATCGCGTTCTGTACAAGATGAAACACCACTTTCTCATGGAGTACTCCCACCGCGTGGATGTAATGCCAGTCGCAGCGGTTAGCCGCGAGCGGGAGACGGCCTACAACGGTGAGTTCTACACGTGGCTACAGGGGGGCCAGGGGAGTGTTTCCTCCCTGCCCAGCGGGCCGTACAATGGCATGAGCTACCTCTACCTACGACTACTCTACTCCCCATCGCAGGAAGAGGCATACGCGGATTACCTTGGACCACCATCGGTCTGGCGCGTGGAGTTTGAGGATCCGACCGTCTTCGAAGGGAACCCGTGCTATGTCCTCACCCTCCATGCTGAGCCTCCCGGCAAGCAAGGGGGGGCTGCCCCGTCGCTGCGGTGGCGGCTTGTCGTCTGCCCACGGTTTGGCTTCGCCACGGTTGATCGCCGGATTACCTACACCTCTGTCGGGGGAGCCGAGGAGAGGCGAGGGACCACTTTCCGCCGGTTCACAGAGGTCGTGCCAGGCATGTGGCTCCCGCTGGGGTTTGAGTCCTGGTCTGATGACGGGCCCACGGTGGATGTGGAATTCCGCTATGTGTCGGTTAACCAGCCCATTGACGATGCTGATTTCGTGGTCCGCTTCCCTCCCGGCACGATAGTGACTGATGAGAGAACCGGCACGCGCTTCACTGTTGCGGAGGACGACGAGTCGGTGCAGCGGAGGATGGCGGCTCTGGTCCGGTCAGCCCTCGACACAAGGGGGGAGCCGCCTGGGGATGAGCACCCCGGACCCTCTGCTGGCGGCGACGGGGAGGGGGCAAGGCCATCCGGTAGCCCGGGTGCCCGGGATGGCGAGCCGGGGAGTCCCGCGCCGTCATCAGAGGGTTCGCCAACAAGGCTCGGCCTCGTTGGTCGGGTGGGTTCCCTCGGCCTGTCCATATGCTTGAGCGCAGTGTCTGTCATTGCTCTCGTTGGGGTCGCACTGGTCCGGCGCGCTCGTCGCCGGAAGGCCGGGAAGGGAATGCTTGTCGTGATTGCCTTACTGGTCTCAGGTGCAGCAAGGGGGGACGGTGGCTCCCCTTCCCGGGCCAGTCTCTTTGAGACTTATCTTCCGGCTCCCGACCGGCAAAGCAAGGAGAAGGACTGCAGTCTTCTGGCCGTCCTCGCAGTCACCTCCCGCTTTGCCGTCCCTGCAGACATGGCATCCCTGCGGCGGACGCTGTCGGTTCCTGATGGGGGCAGCAACCAGGGGGAGACCGGAGTGCCGTTCCGCGCTGTCCTGTTGGCATTGCGCGATTCCGGCTTGTTCGGTGTGGGGGTGAGGGGTGTCTCCGTCCGGGGGCTCGCGAGGGCGCTTGAGTGCCCCGGCATCGCGGCGGTGATCTACATGGAGCGTCCCGCAGGGGGGCATTTCCTGCCTTGCCTGGCGTCGCGGGAAGGCGCCATCGTCGCAGTCGACTACCCCCGAGTTGCCTCCAGAGCATGGGACCGGGGATGGCCCGCGTTCGAGAAGGGAGGAGGGAGGTGCCTGTTTCTGGCCAAGTCCCTACGCGACCTGAGACGAGTGGTCAGCCAGGACGAGGATCTGAAGTGCGTACGTCTGCCGGACGCCCCGAAGGTGCGCGTAGACACTGAGGAGGTCCGCCTGACAAAGGAGGAGATCCTGCCGGGTAGTGACAGGATCGTCAAGAGCCTGACCATTGAGAACGTTGGACCGGGGGTGCTGGTCGTGCGCAAGGTCCGGGGCTCAACTGATAGGAGTTTTGATTTCCGGGGGGTCTTGGGGGGAACA
>Ga0172371_10002083_pt1 | contig 31925 bp, 28 predicted proteins | sample Lak12m_FD_114543 | JGI IMG/M metagenome (GOLD analysis project Ga0172371, IMG submission 114543) | Freshwater microbial communities from Kabuno Bay, South-Kivu, Congo - kab_022012_12m | ecosystem: Environmental > Aquatic > Freshwater > Lake | place: Democratic Republic of the Congo: South-Kivu...
ATTTTCTGCACCGGGCAGAAGAAACCATGCGGCGAGTGCAAGAGCTGCCAGGAGATCGGCAGCCACAAGCATCCTGATGTCCTGTGGGTTGAGCCCCAGAAGAAATCACGGAAGATATCGATTGAGCAGATACGGGACCTGCAGAAACAGGTTTTCCAGACATCTTTTTTCGGCGGGTGGAAAGCCCTTGTCCTGGTGGGTGCGGACAGGATGGGCGACCAGGCGGCAAACGCTTTTCTCAAGACACTGGAAGAACCGCCGAGGCGCTGTATCTTCCTGCTGTTGACGGACAGCCCCCAGTTTCTGCTCCCGACCGTGGTATCACGCTGCCAGGCGATTAATGTTTCGTCCGGGCGGCTGGACCTTCCTGGTGAATGGAGGCAGAGGGTAGTGGAGATCCTTTCGGATGGCTTCGGTTCTCCGCAGGGGAAACGGAGTGTCACTGCCGCCTTTGCCTGCGCGGAGAGTCTGCTGGAATTCCTCAGTGGAATAAAGAAAGCAATAGAGAAGGAAGAGACTGAAATTGCGGCAGAATCGGATGCTGAAGAAGATGAAGAGACCCTTGATGCCCGTGTCAGCTCCCGTTACAGGGAGGCGCGTGCTTCCATAATGCGTTCCATACTTCTATGGCATCGCGACGTTCTTATGTTAGTATGCGGTATGGACAGGGGGCTGGTTTTCGGGGATGATGGAATTGACTGCCTGAAAAGCAGGGCCAGGAACCTTAGCCTGCGTTCTGCACTCGGCAATGTCAGGATTGTTGAGGATATGAATCGCCAGTTTGACCGGAATCTTTCGGAGAACGTTGTTCTGAACCTGGGCTTCAGCCGTTTACTTTAAGGATTAACTGATCATGGATAGAATGGTTGATATCGCCATGGATGACGGGGCACACGTGGAGTGCGTCAGCGCGGCCGAGCTGTCCCTTCATGAAGGCGACCAGTGTGTTATCGAGGTGGAGAAGCTGCTTGAGTTCGGCCATGTAGCCAGGGTGGATGAAGGCGCAAAAGTGCTGCCGCGCGACGCCGGCGTTCCGAAGGTGTTAAGGCGTGCAACTCTCCAGGACCAGGCCAAGGCCAATGAGAATGTCCTGATGAACAAGATGGCCCTGAAGACCTGTGTCGCCCGGGCCGAGAAATACAACCTCGCCATGCGGCTGATAAGGGTCAGGTACAGCTTTGACAGGTCGGTGCTGATTGTTCTGTTTACGGCTGATGACCGGGTTGACTTTCGGGAAATGATCAAGGACCTGGCGAGCGAACTTCATGTCAGGGTTGAGATGAAGCAGATAGGGGTGCGTGACGAAGCCGGGATTATCGGCGGGATCGGCCCCTGTGGGCGTAATCTCTGCTGCTGTTCATGGCTGCGTCATTTTGAGTCAATCAACGTGAAAATGGCCAAAACGCAGAGGCTTTCGCTTAATCCCACGGCAATGAGCGGGATGTGCGGAAGGTTGAAATGCTGCCTGCGGTATGAATACGACTGTTACCGTGATATTAACAAGCGATTGCCTTATGATGGCGACTATGTGAAATGCCCGGATGGGACAGGGGTTGTGATTGACAAGAACATACTTGAACAGAGAATAAAGGTGCGTTTGGATGATCACCGGGTAGTGGAATGCACTCCGGATATCGTGCAGGTTCTTCGGGGAAGGAAGCCGGAGGCACACGCTGCAACTGAGGATGAAGTTCCTGATGAAATCAGGAAAATGGAGACTGGGGGTTGATTCATGAAAATACTGATTCTTAACGGACCCAACTTGAACCTGCTTGGCAAACGTGAACCGGATGTCTACGGATCAGAGGGGCTTGATGATATCATGAAAAAGGTTGGGGTACGGGCCGGGGAACTCGGCGTCAAAATTGAAGTATTTCAGAGTAATGAGGAAGGGGCGCTTGTAACCAGGATTGGCGACAGCATGGAAAAATATGACGGGATAATAATAAATCCTGCGGCTTATACTCACACCAGCGTGGCCCTCAGGGATGCCATCCTGGCGTCAAAAACTCCATGCGTTGAGGTCCACCTCTCCAATATTTATTCCAGGGAAGAGTTCCGGCATAAGAGCCTTACGGCGGCGGCGTGCGTTGGCCAGATTTCCGGTTTTGGCGGAATGAGCTATATACTCGGGCTGGAAGCGCTCGTATCGTACCTGAAGGCGAAAAAGGGCAGGAAGTAACCAGGTGTTGATATGAAAATACTGCAGGCTATTCTCGCTTTTCTTGTTTCTGCCGCACTGCTTGCAGCCGGCGTGGTGGTCCTCTGGATATCGTGGCTGAAGGTGGAGGATGCCAGGAGATATGCCGGACTTATTGAGTATTATCGTCCTGCCGCCGCCATTACCGGGATTGTCCTGCTCGTCCTTGCTGTCCTGCTCCTGGTAAGCAGGATGAACAGAAGGAGAAGGGGATCGCTTTCCTTCGACCGCGAGGGCGGCAGGGTGAGTATTGATACGAGGGTCATTGAAGATTATATTTCAAAGATTGCCGCGGAATTTCCTGCCGTGATCAGGATGCAGCCCAGGGTCATTGCCTCAAGGGAGTCAGTGGATATCACGGTGGATATACGCATAAAAGCCGGCCCCCAGATCAAGGAAATATGCGAACTCCTGCAGCAGAGGGTGCGCGAGAGTATGTTGACGGGAATGGGCATAAGCCAGGTGCGTTACGTGGAAGTCAATGTCCTCAAAATTGTGGGACAGACTGAACCGGATTTGAAAGCAGCATCTGATGATGAGGGATTGTAAGATGGGATCAGGTAAACAAAAGTCTTCGGCGAAACTGGTTGTTGTTGGTTCCCTTGCGCTGGATTCAGTGGAAACACCATTCGAAAAGAAAAGGGACATGCTGGGCGGATCCGTGAGTTACGCATGTGCCGCTGCATCTTTCTTTGTGAAAACCGGCATGGTGGCGGTGGCGGGACAGGATTTCCCGGCCCGTTATACGGACCTTTACAGGAAATTTGGAATTGACTGCCAGGGCTTGAGTATTATCAGGGGGCGGACGTTTCGGTGGTCCGGGGTTTACGAGGCCAATATGATCGACAGGCGCACGCTTTCCACGGAACTCAACGTGTTTGCATCATTCTCGCCAGAGCTTCCAGAGTCCTATAAGTCGGCCCCGTTTGTCCTTCTCGGCAACATAGCGCCGGGGCTCCAGGCGCACGTGCTGTCGCAGGTCAAGAAGCCGAAGTTTGTCCTGGCCGATACGATGGATTTGTGGATAAACACTGCAAAAAAGTCACTGATGGAGGTGATTTCCAGGGTTAACATGCTGACCCTGAACGACAGTGAGGCTCGGCTCCTTACCGGTGAATACAATCTGCGCAGGTGCGCGGCCAGGATACTTGACTGGGGGCCCCAGTATGTCGTCGTAAAGAAGGGTGAGCACGGAGCGATTCTGTTCTCCCGGAAGGGTATTTTCATCGTGCCGGCTTATCCTGTTGATGAGGTTTGTGATCCCACTGGCGCAGGCGATTCGTTTGCCGGCGGTTTCATGGGTTCCCTTGCCGGTGCCTCGTCCGTGACCGAACGAACTGTCAGGGCGGCTCTTCTCTGCGGCAGTGTCGTTGCTTCGTTTAATGTGGAAGATTTCAGCTTGAGCGGACTAGCGAAGATTTCCCGCGGTGATCTGAGGAAACGATTGAGCAGCCTGAAGAAAATGACATCAATAGAATGAAGCCTTTCTCTCTCCTTATCAAGCCGGCTTGCGGCGACTGTAATCTGCGGTGTGAATATTGTTTTTACATTAACCGGTGTTCGTTGTATCCCGATACCGCCCGGCACAGGATGACGGACACTGTCCTTGAAAAGCTCGTCCAGTCGTTCATGGCTACGGAACAGCCCCAGCATTCCTTCGCCTTCCAGGGCGGCGAGCCGACCCTGATGGGACTTGATTTTTTCAAGCGGGTGGTCGCGCTCCAGAAGAAATACGGCAGGGCGGGGCAGTTTGTCGGGAACGGCGTGCAGACCAACGGGACGCTGATCACGTCGGAAATGGCAAAGCATTTTGCGGAGCATCGTTTCCTTGCGGGAGTCAGTCTTGACGGGCCGCCTGAGATTCATAACGTCTACCGTAAATACGCAGATGGCAGAGGGACGCACGCGGACGTGATGAAGGGGCTCGGCCACCTGGTTGAGCAAAAAGCGGAATTCAACATCCTCACCCTTGTCCACAGGGCAAATGTCAGTAAAGCGGCTGAGGTTTATGGGTATCTTTGCGACAAAGGATTTCTTTATCAGCAGTACATTGAATGCGTGGAGTTTGATAGTAGCGGCAGGCTGATGCCGTTTTCCATTTCCGGGGCAGAGTGGGGGGATTTCCTGTGCGCGTTGTATGATGTCTGGATCAAGGGCGACACGCGGCGGGTTTCCATAAGGCTGTTTGATTCGATTGTGTTGAAACTTGTTGACGGAGTGTCGAACTGCTGTCCGATGGGCAGTGACTGCAGGCAGTACTTTGTCGTCGAACACAATGGTGATGTTTATCCGTGTGATTTCTTTGTCCAGCCGGAGTTGAAGCTCGGCAACATCATGACAGATTCATGGCAGTCGTTCCTGGGGTCAAACGCGTATGTTGAGTTTGGCAGGAGGAAGAAGGACTGGAATGAGGAATGCCGGAAATGCGAATACCTGCGGCTGTGCGCTGGCGACTGTCCCAAGCACCGGTATTCAAGGTCAATTGATCCGAAACAGTTGAGTTCGCTTTGTGTCGGGTGGAGGCAGTTCTACAAGCATGCCCTGGCTGGTTTCGAGAACCTGGCGCAGGAGATAAGGAAAGACCGTGCAGAAGAGGCGAGGAAAAGGGGTTTGTCGGGCTTATCGGCATTGCAGCCGGTTCTTCCGTCCGGCATAGGCCGAAACGATCCATGCATCTGCGGCAGCGGGAAGAAATACAAGAAATGCTGTGGGGCGGGGAAAAGCGGTTGATATAGTAAAAAATGCACAATGCGATTGGCTTCGTCTTTTACGTTGTACTGGCAGGATTGCGTCAGGATGTCGGCCGGCCGGCGGCAATCGGAACAGTGATTGTTCTTGATTTCTTGCTCCATCGCAGGCCGGTAAGCATTCCGCTGGTCTCATCCGTAACAAACACCATCTCACCATAACCGAGGCCGCTGTGCTGGCCGCTTGAAGCGAGAATCTGTGCCCGCGGGTCGTTAGGCCGTGAATCATCTCCGTGCGGTGCCGAGGTCGAGTCATACACCTTCACCGACCATGAACCGTCCTGCAGTCTGGTTGGGAAGCCGCCGACAATGACCACATGGCCGCTGGATGTTGCTGTCTTGTGTTCCCATGCAATCACATCACCTGGACAGAAACTGGCTGCATTTGTGACAGCCTCCCATCCGGGTTTAGGCTGAACGCTAAGGCTGGCCAGGAACGTCCGATACTTCGGCGGACTCGGGATTCGATGCGGCGGTATGGCCGTTTCTCTGGCCACTGATGTCCATGCCTGTGGAGCAGCCTTCTTGAGAGCGTGTGATACAAAGCCGACACAATCGTAGCAGTAACTTCCGGTGACCCTGTCAACCCGCGTTGTATGCTGATATGAAGTCAGCTTCATTGTGGTAAACTCGTTGGTGGCCTCATGATACAGGGGGCCAGCGACGGTTTTCGGTTCTGCAGCCACCGTCATCTCCCCGTTCCAGAACAAGGCGGCAAGAACAGTAAAAGAAGATGCAAACCACGGCTTCATATCTCACAGGTATCAATTTCTAACATCGTGCAAAATTATGATCCGGCAATACCGGAGATGTCAATGGTTAAGAAATATCTTGAAGAACCTGAGATGTGTAATAACTGTGTACGTTCCTGATGGACAGGCAGGAATAGATTGCATATAGTTCTTTCAATCCTTTAGCGGGAGTAATTCAGTGGCAGAATGCCACCTTCCCAAGGTGGACGTCGCGGGTTCAACTCCCGTCTCCCGCTCCAGCCTTTGTTATTTCTTCTCTTGCTGGTGGGTTTGGTCAATCTTTGTATCGATAGAGTCGACTTTTGATTTAAGGCCTCTGATTTCTTCCAGGATTTTGATTTCCATTGCTTCCTCTGCTTCGCCGGTTGCCTTGAGGAACCAGGACGCCACATACGCGGTGAATGTCCCGAAAAGGGCGATGCCGGCGGTCATCAGTATTCCGGCGATGATTCGTCCTTCCAGGGTTATCGGGTAATAATCCCCGTATCCCATGGTGGTAATGGTTGTGAATGCCCACCACAGGGCGTTACCGGCAGTCTTGATGTTGCAGGCAGGTAATACCTCAACATATAGGATCGAGATTGTGGCAAATATGACCAGTATAAAGCACGTCAGTGCAACGGAGGCAAATGTGCCGTGAGTGCGGTTGGTAAACATGACCTGGAATATCAGCCTGGTTGAGCGCACTGCCCTGAAAATCCTTATGATACGGAATAACCTGATAAGACGTCCCCATCGAAGCATGCTTATGTTGGGGATACTGGATATAAGGTCAATCCAGCCCCACGTGAAGAAGTAAGAGAGCTTGTTCTCAGCTTTGAAGAGTTGAACCGCGAAGTCCAGGATGAACAGGATGCATATGGCGAAATCAATATAGTTCAGGGCCAGAGCCACCTGTTCCGGCAGTGTAAACATTTTCTCCGCGGCAAGTGCCAGGAGAACATAGAGGCACAGGACAAGCATCGCTGCCTGCCATATCGTTGCGGAGCCACGCGATTCCCTGTCGGTCATTGTGATCCCTCCCCTGCAGGATTACCGGTGTTGAATTTAGCCCTTTTACTGCCGGAATAAAGCTCAAATTCCAGCAGGCGGCATTCAATGCGGCTGTTGTAGAATGGAATGCGGCGGCTTGACCTGAGGCCCACGCGCTTTGCGAGTTCAAGGTTTCCCGTGAATACGTAACCGCGGTAACCCTGGCACTTCTGCTTTAAGAAATCGCCTATCCCGAAATAGAATTTAGTGAGGTCTTCGTTTTCGGCGAGTCGCTCGCCGTACTCGGGGTTGAGTATGACGGCCCCGCCGCCGGCTGGAATCTCGGTTGCGGTAAAGTCGCAGACGGAAAACTCGATAAGGCTGTCCACGCCGGCGGTCATTGCGTTTTTCTTTGCCGCATCGACAGCCTTGGGGTCGATGTCGGAGGCGATTATCCTGCCGTTTATGGCAGACTTGGGTTTTTCGCGTGAATTCGTGCGAAGTTTTTTCCAGGCGCCGGGGTCGAAGCCGATGATGTGCTCAAACCCGAAGTTCGTCCGCAGCAGGCCCGGCAGGCGTTTCTGGGCAATCAGCGCGGCTTCGATCGCGATTGTTCCGCTGCCGCACATGGGGTTGACCAGGTTGCCGTCGCCGCGCCATCCGGTGGCAAGCACTACGCCTGCAGCGAGGGTTTCCTGCATTGGCGCCTTCAGCGGGATTTTCCGGTAGCCGCGGCGGGAAAGCGGTTCGCCGGATGTATCGAGGTAGATCTTTGCATTGGTATCATGCCAGTAGAGGAATACCACGGTGCCTGTCTGTTCTGAACCGGAGTCGGGACGGCGGCCGTGCACTGACCGTATACGGTCAACAATGGCGTCCTTGCACTTCAGGGTGGGGAAGCGCGGGTCATTGATCGTTTCGTTGCTTACGGCCGAATTGATACAGAGATATCCGTCGGCCGGCACATAGTCTTCCCAGTGAATGCCTGACACCTGCCGGTAGATATCATCGGCATTGGATGCCGGGAATTCCTTGACCAGGAAAAGCACACGATGGGCAGTGCGCAGGGAGAGGTTGAGGATCATGCAGTCTGACAATGTGCCGGTGGTTTCCACGGCGGCTTCCAGTTCCCTGGTGACAGGGAAGCCGGCATCCTTGAGTTCCAGGGCCAGCCACGGCGGCATGGCCTTGGCGCAGGTCACCAGGATATTTCCCTTTGTTGAAAAATCTGTCATTTAAAAGCCTGCCGGTTGCTGAGTGCTGCGGATGAATAACCGATTAACATGCCGACGGCGAGACCTACGCCGTGTGCATAGTTTGCGATTGGCCCGGCGAGCCCGGTCAGGCAGAGGACGAACCAGACAATCATCAGGGTTACAGTCTGCTTGTCCAGGCGGAAAGTTGAGGTCAGGTTGAACCTGGTCTGCATCCAGATATAGCCGAACAGGCCGTATACAACCCCGGAAAAGCCGCCGAAGCCGGGATGGTGGCCGAACAAATACTGCGCTACGTTTGATGGCATGGCTGTTGCGAGCACAAGCAGGGCGAGGGCAACGGGGCCATGGCGTTTCTCAATAGCGGTGCCAAGATCCTTGAGCCAGAGCATATTGAACAAAATGTGGAGGGGATCAAAGTGGATGAATATTGGCGTGACAAGCCGCCACACTTCGCCGCCCAGGGCGGTTTCCAGCGGTTTATTCTCGAGGATGTAATAATCGTTGAACGGGGCTATGGAAAGGATTTGTCTCAGAGAAGCCTCGTAACCAAAGAGGCTGAAAACATAAACGGCCACGCTGATGACGATCAGTATGGCTGTGAGCACGCCGAACTGATTATACCAGACGAAGATCCGGTCCCGGTCATAGACTTTCTCCTGGTAAGCCTGCTCCTCTTTCAGCTTCTGCTGGCGCTGCGAACCTGCCTGCCTGGCGCTCTCCAGGTAATCGGGATTATCGGGGTTTTTCACGAAGAGTTCGAGGTAACGCTCTGCCGCTTCGATCTTGTCGTCGGCATGGATCCAGACCTTCCATGACCCGTCGCTGGCGGGCTCGACCTCGTTTTCTATGCCCTGAACGTAAAGGTAATCACTGAAAGTAAGTGCCGACGATTCGTCAGGCAGGTTTCCGATATGTCTCATAGATGCAGGGTTATACCCGCAATTCGTCTGGTTAACAATGAAATCCGGATCCGGATAAAATGTTTTGATGCGGAGCAGGTGACAAGGCTATGATCAGTTGATGAGGTCATGGTGAACAGGATTTTATTCAAAGCGGAGGAAATAGGGGCCGGCGGAGAGGTGCGCCTGTCGGATTCCAGGGCAAAGCATGTGCTCGAGGTACTGGGCGGGGCGCCAGGCATGAGCATCCGCGTGGGTGTCATTGACGGCGCAACCGGGAACGGCGTTGTCGAGGAAGCAGGCAAGGGCCATGTTGTGTTGAAATGCACGCTTGGCGGTGATATGCCGCCTCCTTCCAAAGCTGATCTTCTCCTGGCTTTACCGCGTCCCAAGGTGATGAAACGTCTCTGGGCGCCGCTGGCATCACTCGGTGTGGGGCATATCGTCGTAACAAATGCGGCTAAAGTGGAGCGCAATTACTTCGATACAAAGTGGCTTGAGAAGGAACATTATGAGTCCCTGTTGACTGAGGGGCTGATGCAGTGCGGCGACACGCGAATGCCGAAGGTGACCGTCTGCCGGCGGCTCAAGGTTTTTGTTGAGGATAAACTGGACGAAGTATTTCCGGGCAGCTCGCGGTTTATTTTTCACCCGGATGGTCTTCCTGCCGCTGGAGCGTTGGGCAGGCGGAAGAAAGACCGGGTGGTTATTGCCATAGGGCCGGAAGGCGGATGGACAGGTTACGAGCTGGATTTGCTCAAGAGCGGTGGATTTGAATGCATCAGCATGGGTTGGCGGATATTGAGGAGCGACACGGCTTGCATAGCGGCCCTGGCGCTGGTCAATTCAAACGCCAGATGAAAAAGTTGAGGAGCAGGGCGAAGGAAACCCACAGCAGGTAGGGAACCATGAGGAATGCCGCCGGCCTCGAGTGATTCCGGAATTCAAACGCAGTTACAAGGATTGCGATCCAGAGAAGTGTTATATCAATCAATGCAAACTTCGGGCTGTGCATGCCGAAGAATAGTACGGTCCACAGCGCATTAAGAACAAGCTGCTGGAAGAAGACAAAAATCGCGGCTGCACTTTGTTTGAAGCCATCCTTCCGCCATACCAGCCAGACTGCGGTGGCCATGACGGTGTAAAGGATCGTCCACACAGGGCCGAATATCCAGTTTGGCGGATTGAATGAAGGTTTTGCCAGCGATGCATACCATTCGCCAGGTATAAAGAATGCCCCGGGCAGCGCTGCTGAGAAGCACAATACCAGGAAGATTATGAACATGGCCACAGACGAGCGTCCGCTGTGCCGGTGCTTCTGGTGTTCCGTGGGATTTTCGTTCCGCATTTGTTCTTCCCGGGATTGCCCGCTGCCAAATCAGAAATGTTGCGGAGAGGTATAGCAGAATGCCTGATCGTGTCAAGCCGGCTGGGGCATTGCTTATCTCTCGTAGGGGTGCTGCTTGCGGCACCCGCGCTTCTTTCTCTTCTTCCGGACGGGCGGCGATGAGCACCGCCCCCACGAAAACCAACGCAAAACAGCAGAAGTGCTTCTTGCGAAATGAGTGCAATTGCACTCATGATATTAGTAGGTTAAGCATGACATGGTCGCGGTTATTTCTTGAACTGGTTAATTGGTAATGGTTAAGGTTGGACGTAAAGAGGTTTGTGACAATATGCGTTTAAAATTGATTTGCTGTGAAGTGTTCAGCAGGGAAATCTGTTTTCTTGCGGCGAACAGTCCGCATACCTGTGATGTCGAGTTCCTTCCCAAGGGGCTCCATGATCTTGGCGTGGATAAGATGAGGCCGAGGCTCCAGGAGCGCATAGACAGTGTGCCCGCAGGCAGATACGACGCAATTCTCCTTGTTTACGGTCTTTGCAACAATGGCGTCGCCGGCCTGACGGCGCGCGGCACAAAGATTGTTGTAGCCAGGGCCCATGACTGCATAACGCTGTTCCTGGGAGGAAGGAAGGAATACAAGGAACGGTTTGATGCGCATCCCGGCACTTATTACAAGACTACGGGATGGATCGAGCATGGGGACGGCGAGGGGATAGACGATGTGACTATTTCCCAGAAGCTGGGCCTTTTCATGAAGTATGAAGAGCTTGTCCAGAAGTATGGCGAGGACAATGCGAAGTATATCCTGGAAACCATGGGCAATGGCGTGGCCAATTATGACAGGCTTGCCTTTATCTGCATGGGGCTGGAGTGCGAGAAGGATTTTATAAAAATGGCGGAGAAAGAAGCTTCCGAGAAGGGCTGGATGTTCGAGAAGATACAGGGATCGATGGAGCTTCTCCGGAAGCTTGTCCTTGGCGAGTGGGATAGCGATTTTTTGATTCTCCAGCCAGGCGAGTCTGTAAAGGCTACCCACGACGATAACGTCATCCGGGCCGGTTAACACGATTATTGCCCAGCGTAGCCAGGAAGTCTTAACCAAAACAACAAGTGCCTGCATTTTGCGGGGAAGCCGGTAAGCGTCTTTTGTGCGCCGGCGTCGTTACTGACATCCTCGGATACCATAAGTATCCCTCGGCTGTCAGGTGCCTTGCCGTCATCGCAAAATCCACTTGCCGTTTCCCCGTCCCCATAGGCCCCAAAATGCAGACACAGTTAGCCATCCGCCCCGAAGAATCGGGGCGGAACTAAGATTAAAGAAAAGAAAACGGATAGTAATACGAGTAATTATAGGTTTGCGCAATAATCGGGTTAAACAAGAAGCCCCGCCGCGGTGAAACGCGGCGGGGCTTTTGATTAGTAATGGTAAGGACTATACCAGCTGTGTAGTGCCGGGGATTGCAATTGCCGGGAAATGTCCGGGACCAGGTTTAAGGTCCTTGGGAACAATGTCCAGCTTTGAGGCTTTCATCAGCCAATCCCACGAGAACTCGCGGCCGGTATATGCCGACATGCGTATGCCGATTGCAGTCAGGGTGCTTTCCGCAACCCTAACGCCTTCATTCAGGGGGTTGCCGTCGCGTATGCTCTTTATCAGGTCGGCGTGTTCCTGGACATACGGATCGTGATTTCCCGGGTTTGTCCCCTGAGCTCGATCCTGGCAGGTTGACGTGCCTTTTGTGCCGACTATACGCTCGCCAACCCGGCCATTTCCTTTCGGGATGTGTCCCGATACGCTGAAGCATCGCGCCCCGTTCGGATATTCAAGTTCGGCCGTAATATGATCATAGATATTGCCGAGCATATTGGGATGCCCATTGGTTTCTCCCATTCGCTTGAAGTCCGGAGTATCCTTGATTTGAGGCAGGATAACTTCATCACGGCTTTGCCTGCCACCCTGCGCCCAGATCTTCTTCGGAGGCCCGTTAAAGCACCAGTTCATGACATCAATGTTGTGGATGTGCTGTTCGCAGACCTGGTCGCCGCTCAGCCAGTCCCAGTGGTACCAGTTATGGCACTGCCACTCGAGATCACTAAGTTTGGCATCTTTTCCGCGGAACCAGATACCGCCTCCGACCCAGTAACACTGTCCGGAGAGGAGTTCGCCGATAGCGCCGTCATGGATTTTCTTCATCGTTTCGACGTATCTGAATTCATGGCGGCGCTGTGTTCCGGCCACAAATCCGAGTTTCTTTTCTTTGCAGATATTGGCGGCCTCGATCACTATCCTGCAGCCTGCGGGATCAACGCCGACCGGTTTCTCGGTGAAGATGTGTTTTCCTGCCTTTGCTGCTGCCAGGAGATGTTCGGGGCGGAATCCAGGCGGTCCGGCGTCGATGATCATGTCAACGTCTGATGCGATCAGTTTGGAGTATGCATCGAAACCCCAGAACACGTGATCGTCCTGAATCTTAAATTCCCTCTGTGCGCCTTTTGCCTGACCTTCGAAGAGATCGGCGGCTGCAACGATTTCGATTCCGGAAGATGATTCAATGCAGTTCTTTCCTGCGCCTCTACCTCTCCCGCCGCAGCCGATAATACCGACCCTGATCTTGTCCGAGCCGGTGGTCGCACCCAATACTCTTGTTGCTGCGATATCCGCGAGCATCACTGAGCCTGCGGCCATTGCCGATGTTTTCAGAAAACTCCTTCTCGAAACTGAACCGAGATCCATACAACCTCCTCTTTCTGTCTTAGTTGTTTTTCTGTAATACCAAACAGTGTTTGTGCTTACTTAGCACTTCGCGTGCCAACGGCTAAATAGTGATGACAGCTCTTTTTCGCCCAGAATACTGCTATTTGCAAGGTCATATTTCTGGCTTTCGCATACTGGAGTATACATTTGCAGTGTACGCCAGTATTCAGGCAGGTGTTCAGTTCCGGCGATAATTATGGCTCAAAGAAGTAGTGCCTGCCCGCATTGCGGCAAAGTGATGGGCTTCAGATGGTGGCTTCTTCCCACTGTTCTTTCAGGAAAGCAAAGGCCTTTGGAATTTCCTCCTCGGGTTTTCCTTTGCATCCGCATTCGAGGCTGCAGTAGTCCTGGTAGCCGATCATTTTCAGGCCCTTGAAGCCTTCAATATAACTGCGGTCATCCTGGCCGGGAAGGACCCTGGTTGTGCTGGCGAGATGCACATGGTGGAGGTAACTGCCTGCGGCAACAAACGCGTCCTTGTCGCTGGTTTCTTCCTTTTTCATGTGATAGAAGTCGCCCATTATGGCAACGCCCGGATTCTTCAGTTCGTTGCAGATTGAGGCGGCCTGTTCAAGCCTCTTCATGTAGAAAGTTTCGCCGGTGTTCAGCGGCTCAAGGAGAACACGAGACTTGCATTTCTGTGCGTGGTCTCCAAGGTCGGGCAGAATATCAATCAGTATCTTGCGGATCTCATCGGGTTTGAGGTGCGACTGTTTGTTGAAGCAGGGGACGAATATGACGCCGGTGGATTCCAGTTCGCCGGCGGTGGTAAGGGCATCCTTCATGTCCTGGATCCCTTTCTTGCGTTTTTCCATGTCCATCGACACGAGGTCGCCGCCATGCGAGCCCCAGCACAGCGCACTGACCTTCATACCGGTGCCTTTCATCGCATCCTGGATTTCCTTGATCCTTCCTTTGGGATTACCGCCAAATTCCATTCCGCAGCCGCCCCATTTCTCGAGGTTTGTGATTTTTTCTTTGAGGCTGCCGCCCGGGATACGGCCTTCCTGGCTGCTGAGTTTCAGGACGGCTGTGGATTTCTTTTCCTCGGCGATCGCCGGGACTGACAACCCGGATACTGCTGCAAAAGCTCCTCCGATTGCAAAGGCTTTTAGAAAACTGCGGCGGTTAATCTGATCCATGGCAAGTACCTCCTTTAAGTAAGCGACGCACTCTAGGAGATTGGTTGTTTCTGTCAAGTTTCATCCTTTAAAGGCTGCATTTTGTATCATTGGGAACTTGGCATAGGTTAGCTGGTCTGGTATTATTAACAAATGACACTGGAAAGATTTCGCAAATATTGCTCTCTTGCCGTTTTTTGCGTCCTCCTGCTTTCGTCGCCGTGTCATGCATCTTCTGCCGCGACAAACGTGCTGGACTCCCTGCGGGTTTACTTCATCCAGCCGGCCTGTTTTGAGTATATGCTCACGTCCGTGATGGACAAAGCGGAAGGCAGGAAAATGCTTTCATTTAACCACATTAACGGACGGACCGTATTCGCTGGAGTGGGGGAAGCCATGGGCGAATACACTGTGAAATCATTTGAGCCCAGCGTTGAGCGTACGTTCAATAAATCCATAAACTCCTATATTGAGAAGAAGGGCGGTGTGGCAAAACTCCAGTCTTCGGACGGCAAAAGGGTCTCGCTCGAGATGGGCAAGATGCTGCCCCTGCCGGGCTGGATCGCCTGCCTCATCTGGATAGATAACGGCAGCTGGATGTATGTGAGCAAGGATGAGGTAATACCCGCAGGTGGAAAGGAAGTCATGGTTGCTTCGATTTCGACTGATACTGTTTCTGTCGTATCGGGTAATTTGTCGAACAACGTGCCTTTCATTTCAGATGGCGAGAAGAATCAGCTGGTCGCGATGTGGGAAGAGAGGAAGAAGGCGGCCGAAGAGGCCCGGCTGGCTGCGCAGAAGCAACCCGAGGAACCCGAAAAACAGGTGGTCACGCAGGTGATACGGTATGTTCCGCAGGCCGAGCCGGACCCAAGTTCTCCCTTGTACAGCCGGATGGTTGACATCAGGATGCCTCCACAGTTCTTTTATGGAACAGAGTACAGGTATCCCGTGTCGTTTGAAACGATTCCGGTGCTCCAGAGAACTGCTGCGGGCGTCATGGTGCGGAACGGCATTGTTGTCCCGAAACGTTTTGAAACCGGTTTCTGGGGTAATGCAGTTATGCCGGGCAGCAGTGGGTCTAAAGTGGACAGCCATGGTGATCATGGGGGGCACGGGACGAGGGGTATTTCAATCGATCATCATTAGTTTCCTGACGGACACATCCGGTCCGGGGGAGAAAAGATTCTTCCAGCGTGTGATGGAACGTCTTCCAGGAATGCATGAAAGAAAAGAAGAAAAATCTGCTTGTGCTTATGGACCTTGGGTCGCGTGATTACGACTCGTGCCTTGAGCTCCAGAGGAAACTTGTCGAACAGAGAAAGAATAATGAAATCCGTGATACTCTCATTCTCGTTGAGCATGATCGTGTCTACACCATGGGGCGCAATGCCAGGGAGCACAATATCGTGGCGTCGCAAAAGGACATCCGGCAGCGCGGGATACGCGTGGTAAAGACTGATCGCGGCGGGGACGTGACCTACCACGGCCCCGGGCAACTGGTCGGTTACCCGATAATCAACATTGCCGGCGAGAACAAGGGTGTTTTGTGGTATGTGCAGGGACTGGAAGAGGCTATCTGCCGGACGCTCAAGACTTTTGGACTTGAAGCCGGTACAGATCCTAAGAACCGCGGTGTGTGGCTTGGCAATGACAAGATTGCCGCCATAGGCGTGCGGGTTACAAGGCATGTTACGATGCATGGTTTCGCCCTTAATGTGGCCGTGAATCTTGATGATTACAGGGGGATAATACCATGTGGAATTGTCGGCAAGGGCGTTACTTCCCTGGACCGGGTGGTTCCTGGTGTTTCAATGGAAGAAGTGAAGAAACGGATCGTGCAGAGATTTGTGAAGGTATTCGGATATGACGGAGTCATTACAGCATAAACAGCAAAAACCGGCGTGGTTGAGGGTTCGCGTGCCGCAGGGGGACGGGTTCGTCCGTATGAAGAACATTGTCCATGGCGGACATCTGCACACCGTCTGTGAAGAAGCGCTCTGTCCGAACATGGGACGATGCTGGGAAAAGGGCCGGGCCACGATAATGATCCTGGGGGACAAATGTTCCCGTGCCTGCAGGTTCTGCAATGTCAGCACGGGGCTGAGCGGAGTCTGTGATCCAAAAGAACCTGGAAGGGTCGCGGCTGCAGTAAGGGAAATGGGGCTGAAAGACGTTGTCATAACTTCTGTCACACGTGATGACCTGGAGGATGGCGGATCAGCGGTCTGGGCCGAGACCATTAAACTTGTCCATCGGGCTGTTCCCGGAATCATGGTTGAAGTCCTTATCCCTGATTTTGGAGGTGTGCTTTCTTCTCTTGAGCTGGTTCTTGCAGCGAAGCCCGAAGTGCTTGGGCATAACCTTGAGACGGTTCCGTCGCTTTACAGCAGGGTCAGGCCGCAGGCCGACTACCGGTGGTCACTTGAGCTGCTGAAGCGCGCACACGACCGCGGCGCCGTGGTGAAAACCGGCATAATGGTTGGGGTTGGTGAAACGGAGGGAGAGGTGCTGGAACTGATGCGTGACGCTGTCAGGACCGGCTGTGAGATTTTCACGGCCGGCCAGTATCTTCAGCCAACAAAGAAACATATTCCGGTCAGCCGTTACGTTACGCCGGAGGAATTTGCTTCATACAGGAGCAGAGGACTGGAAATGGGCTTCAAGGTCGTGGTATCGGCGCCCCTGGTAAGAAGTTCGTATCACTCTGAAGAACAGGAAGAATATCTGAAGAGAAGATTGAAAATCCCGGTGCAGGAGAATAGCCTGTCAGGCAGTCATGAAACATTTCGATAAATCATCGTTTGGTGAAGTTGTTGAAGCGATGCGGTGTGAGTTCCAGAAGAACTACTACGCCATGTATTCCAGCGTATATGGGGGAATAGTCACTGATCCGGCGCTGATGATGCTGCCGTTAGATGATCACATGGTCCATCGCGGCGACGGAGTATTCGAGGCATTCAAGTGCGTGAACGGCAGCATCTACAACATGAAGGGACACCTTGAAAGGTTGATACACTCGGCATCGGGATTAATCCTTGTCCTGCCCTGGTCGAGCGGCCAGATAGGCGATATAGTGGTTGAGACTGTGCGTTCCGGGGGGCATAAGGAGTGCATGATCAGGCTCTATGCATCCCGTGGGCCCGGCAGCTTTGATGTCAATCCGTACGACTGTCCGGTCCCGCAGCTTTATGTCGCCGCCACTTCGCTGAAGAAGCCCTTCATGGAGCTGCATCCGGAAGGCGCGGTTGTCAGGACCAGCCGTGTTCCAGTCAAGGAACCGAGTTATGCCTCGATCAAGAGCTGTAATTACCTGCCCAATGTGCTGATGAGGAAAGAGGCTGCCGAATTAAAGGCCGATTTTGTCGCCGCATTTGACAGCGGGGGGTTCCTCGCAGAGGGGGCCACCGAAAACATTGGTATTGTGACCCGGAACGGTAAACTTCTGTTTCCAAGGCTCGACGGGATACTTTGCGGGACGACCATGATGAGGGTCATGGATCTTGCCGGAAAGCTTATGGATTCCGGCGATTTGAAGAAGGTTGGCTTTGCCGACATTTCGCACAAGGATATCTTGAACGCCGCCGAGGTGTTGATTGTCGGTACAACTCCCAATGTTGCCGCCGTCCGTGAATTTGACGGAGCAAAGACAGGCGATGGAAAACCGGGAGTGATCGGCCGGAAATTGAACGCTCTTCTTGCCGACGATATTCTACACAACCGGCAATTGCTGACACCGGTTCCTGACCTGGCATAGATTCCAGGTGTCTTCCGGCGAGAGATTTGTGCATTTTTCTGTAGTAATTCTGGGCTGATTTGGTAAAAGAAGCGATTCAAAAGTGATGGAGACTGTCAAGAGGTGCCGGAGTCTATGGACTTTAAATCAACTTTAAAAAACGGTTGTTTTGCTCTTGAGCTCAAGGGCAATACGAAGGAAGAAGTTATCACCGAGATGGTGGATCTTCTTTCGACCTCCGGGAAGATTTCTGATCATGATACTGCGCTGCGTTCGGTTCTGGAGAGAGAGAAGAAAATGTCAACCGGCATGCAGTGCGGCGTAGCCATTCCACACGGTAAAATCGAGGGGATTGATGATATTGCGGTGGTGTTTGCCCTAAAAAAGGAAGGCATCGATTTCGGAGCGCTTGACGGTCAACCCTCCCGGATATTCGTGATGACGATTTCTTCCTTAACCCGCACCGGTCCCCATATCCAGTACCTGGCGGAAATCAGCAAGATATTGAATATTCCTTCAGTCCGTGAGCGGCTTCTGGCCGCTGCAACGCCGGATGAGGTAGTTCAAATCCTGACCACTGGCGTTCACTCTTCTGCTCCCGTGCATTGCTGATCTTATCAGTCTCCTCCTCCTCCTTTTCCTTCTCAAGACGTCGAATATTCCTTGTTTTGACGGTTCAATTGCGGGATAATACATTTAAGAAAGAGAGTTTGCTTATAATTTCAGGGCATAAGAATGATAAACGTGCAGGTTGAACAGCTTTTCTTTTCCAATATGGGATTTGTTGTCCTGCTGAAGGGTGCGGCGGATAACCGCATGCTGCCCATTTTTATCGGCGCAGCAGAGGCACAGGCCATAGCGCTCCAGATCAACAATATCAAGATGTCCCGTCCCTTGACCCATGATTTGTTCAAGAACACGCTGGATTTCCTGGAATGCCGTGTCAAGAAAGTGGAAATCTGTGAGCTGAAGGAAGGCACATTTTACGCCAAGTTGATCCTCGAGAGGGACGGCATGGAAATGGGAATTGATGCCAGGCCCAGCGATGCGATAGCCGTTGCATTACGCGCCAGCGCCCCAATTTTTGTGGCACAATCCGTCATGGACATGGCCGGGCGGGTTTTTACCGAGGAGGAGCTAAAAATGACTGCCGGCAAAAAGGAGACTCTGCATCCGAAGGCGAGCAAGCATGTTAATCCGCAGGAGGCCTTGAAAAAGGAGCTTGAGAAGGCGGTCCAGGATGAACGTTATGAAGATGCCGCCAGGATTCGGGACCAGATCAAGAACCTTGAGCACACCCATTCGGCGAATTGATTTCTTCTAACAGGGCATTGCAGTATCCGATGAGCAGCATTCATGATCAACGCATGCAGAAATTTACCGGGGCCGGCGTCTACCTGGTCACCTCCGGCAGCATGTCTGCCGGCCGCAGTACGGGTGAAATCATCAGGGCCGCGCTCTGTGCGGGTGTACGGCTGATACAGCTCCGTGAGAAACAGCTTCCAGTTGAACAATTCGCAAGGCTCGCGGTTGAGGCCCGTAAGATGACCGCAGATGCCGGAGCACTGCTTATCATCAACGACAACCTGGATGTTGCCAGGGATGCTGGTGCTGATGGTGTTCACCTGGGGCAGGATGATTTTCCCGTGAAAGAGGCACGCAGGCTGGAGCCGGATATGATCATTGGGGCTTCGACCCATTCGGTGGAGGAGGCCCTCTGGGCGCAGGAAGATGGTGTGTCTTACATCAATATCGGTCCGATGTTTCCCACGACAACCAAGAAATGGGATGCGGGATTCCTGGGCATGGATGGGCTTTTGAAGATTTCGGCGGCCATAAAGATTCCATTCACGGTCATGGGTGGAATAAAGAAGAAACATGTGCCGGCGCTTCGTGCAGCCGGTGTGCGAACGATAGCGGTTGTGACAGAGATTACGGCCGCCGAAGATCCTGCCAAAGCGGCACGCGAACTTCTTGCCGCTATGACTTCATCTGTTACAGCCTGACGCTGGTCAGACGTCGCAGATTTCGACTGCCTGCTTGAGCGATGTAAGCGGATCGCGTTTCGGGATAAATTCATGGGCGACCCAGCCGCTGTATTTTGATTCGGCAATTACCTGCATCACGGCCTTGTAGTTGATTTCCTGCGTGTCATCGATCTCGTTCCGGCCGGGGTTGCCGCCGGTATGGAAATGACCGATGTATTGGATGTTGTCCTTAATCGTGCGGATCAGGTCGCCTTCCATGATCTGCATATGGTAGATGTCGTAAAGGACCTTGATGTTCGGGCTGCCCGTTTTCTTGCAGATATCAACTGCCCAGGCGGTATGGTCTGCCTGGTAATCCTTGTGATTGACCTTGGAATTGAGCAGTTCGAGGATCAGGGTGACTTTCTTTTCTTCCGCAAAACCCGCGATTTTCTTCAGCGCTTCCACGCAGTTTGCCGCGCCGTCTTCTTCGGAAAACCCCTTGCGGTTGCCTGAGAAACAGATGACGTTGGGGAATCCGGCTTCAGAGGTCTTTTCAATTGCTTCGCGGATTTTCTTGAGGCACTCTTCGTGGTTCTCCTTATGGTTCAAGCCGACAGGAAGTCCATGCGATGGCGTGCACGTTCCAACGAGGCCGAATTCCTTCATGACGGGCCAGTCACCCGGGCCGACCAGGTCTATTCCCCCGATTCCAAGTTCCACGCAGTTCTTGCAGAAATCTTTCATCGGTATGCCGCCGTAACACCATCTCGACACGCTCTGCTTGATGCGGCCCTTGCGCTGGGTTGAGGCAGGTTTATCTTCGGCCAGTATCAGTTTAGTGTTGAGCGCAGCCGCGGCGAGAACTGCTCCGCCGGTTACTGTCTTCAATATTTCCCTGCGGGTGTAATGGCTGGAATTCTTCATGCTGGCATATCCTTTCGTTGAGAAAATCATGGACAACGCGGGTAAGCTATTTGATTTGGAGTCGTGATGTCAATCGGCGAATTCGGCTGTGAACTTCCTGAGATGGGGCAGGCCTTTTACGTGCGATAGCGCGCGGGCCATCATCCTGAGTGCCGGGTTCATGTATGCGGCAAAACGTTTTGTTCCGGCAGATGAGCACAAGCGTCCGTATGCGCCAAGGGCCTGGGCCAGCCGTTCAATTGCCGCGTACCAGAATGTTTCTTTCAGTTTCTTTCCTCCGGCTGACCGTGCGGCATAGTAATTCAGCAGTCGTGCCTGCAGTGCTTCAGGCAGCATTACATAAGGATCGCAAAGCAGCGAAGCCACATCATAAGCCGCAGGGCCGAGGCGCAGTCCCTGGAAATCGATAAAGACCGGTCTGTTATTCTTGAGAAGGATGTTGCTGGACTGCATGTCGCGGTGAAGAAGAACCTGCCTGGCCTTTGCGAGCCTGCCTGCTACTGCCCTGAGGTCAAGCAGGACGCTTGAGATTGTCTTCGGGGCCAGGTTGAGCCAGTTGCCCAGGAAATGCTTTGCCATCAGGTGCCGTTCCCAGTGGTAAAGCCGGGGCGAAAACGGCGGCTGGAGCTTTAAGCCGTGTTTCTTTGCGCGTGCAGGCGGAATGCCGTGCAGTGTGAGCAGGGCATCAAGTACCTTCTTATAGACAGCCTCCAGGCCGGCCGGGTTTTCCTGCGCGTAAGATTCCAGCGAACAATCGCCAAGATCCTCCATTATGGTCGCGCAGTCTGCCGGAAGGTCGGCGAGAATCCGCGGGACAGGGATTCCTTCCTGCCGCAGAAAACGGGCAATCTGGACGTAGTGGATGTTTTCCTCACGCTGGGGATTGTAATTTATGTATATGGCGCTTCCGCTGCCATGCAGAAGCCTGGAAAAAGCGCGCTGTGAACCGCGCTCGCAAAGCGGAATGATAGTGGTGTGGTCCGGATGCCAGGAGAGTTTATGCAAGGCCAGCTGCAGATCCCTGTCGTATTGCAGTGAACCTGCAAGGACTGCCGACCCGCAGGCGCGCCCGTGAATAACAGTGGTTCGCCCGATTACCGCGTTCTCAATTACCGAAGAAGACCTGATTACGGCGCCGTCCCATATCACTGAATCAGTGATGCTCGCGCCGCGAGCAATCGTAACGTTGCTTCCGATGGCGGCAAAGCCGCTGATGCTGATTCCTTTTCGGCGCTGTGAAAGCGCATTGCGGAGCACTAAGGGGTCCAGCAGGCTGGCGCCGGGTTTCCTGCGCCGGTAACATTCAAGAATTTCCCTGTGCGTCTGGAGGTATTGCTCCGGGGTCCCGAAATCCGACCAGAAAGATTTTGTCACCGCGACACCTGATACTCTCATGCCGATGGCCATTGCCGACTGGTATGCCTGGACAATGGTGGAGAACCCGGCGTCTGGCAGGTACTTGAGAATTGCCGGGGAGATGAGCTGGAGTCCGCAGAACGTATAGGTGTCTTTGCCGCCGGGTGTCTTGCTGCGGAATTCGCTGAGCCTGTTATGTTTCATCTCCACCGTCAGCGGACCCTTTTCCGGTTCAAGCCAGAGTACCGCGAGAGGTCTGTGCTTTGCGAATTCCTCCAGGAAAGGGGCAGGGGAGACATCGGCTGCGATGTCGGTATTTGCCAGCCAGAAGGGTGAGTCATCGATAAACCAGTCGGCTTTCCTGAGCGCGCCGCCCGTACCGAGTATGGCCGGCTCGAATGAAAATTCGATCTTCATATCTTTGACAGGGTTGGTGCGGAAATATTCGAAGAGCGGGCCGGCGTTGTGGTGGAGATTGATAAGGACTTCACGGACGCCGAACGATTTCATGAGGTTTACCATATGAAGGACGGCGGGTTTGTCCCATAGCGGCATCATCGGCTTGGGCAGGTCATGGGAAAGGGGCTGCATCCTCGTCCCGAATCCCGCTGCAAGCAGTATGGCTTTTTCAGGTTTGTTTTTCATTGTTTTGCTGGCTGAGAAAAGCGTGATGCGTTTGGAATGGAATCTTTTGCGTGATCTGTGATTTAACAGGTGTTGTCTTGTCAGTGGGAAGTATTGCGCATTTTAAGCTGAGAAGGTTTGCGTGATATGAGCCTGCCTCCTGCGTTGCTGAAATCCTCGGATACCATGAGTATACCTCGGATTTCAGTCGCCTTGGATTCAAGCTCATCTGACGCAAACATCTCAGCTGGGGAGTAAAATGCGCAACACAGTCTCCATCCCGACACAAAGCTGTCGGGAATTTGAAGAATAAGTTCAGTGGGTGGCGCCAATTCTGATTATCAGTGTTCATCTGTGTTTATCTGTGGTTACTATCTTGCTTATAGAGTAGCAATGACTGCCTGGTTCGATTGAAGAGGGAAAGATCCTTCTGCCAGCGGGCGGAGATTGTGCGGCCGTATTCGCCGTCGAGCAGGGCGAGGCGCACGGAATCGGTGCCAAACAGTTTGTCGAACCAGTCCTGCCTTGCGGCTTTCCAGAGTCTGTTCTTCCCGTACAGTTCCTGCAGGCAGTGAATCATTGAAACGGCGGTAAGAATCGGTTTGAAGACGTTCCTGTCGGTCACCCGTATCCAGACACCATTTATGATCAGGGGCTTCCTGTCACGAGGCCGGCTGTTGTAGGTGTGAGGAATGAACTTCACTCCGGGGAGTTTCAGTTCCGACAGAAAACCGGCGACTTCCGCGCCTTTTGTCCACTCGGCTCCCAGAATCTGGAAAGGGAGGCAGGACTTGCGTCCGCAGTCAATCGATACGAGTGCTTCGCAGAACACAGTGGCGGGAAAACAGGTTGCGGATTCCCATGAAACAATGGCCGGGGATGGCGGGATGAATGACGGCCAGTCTTCTCCGCGTTCGGGCTGGCGGCAGTAGCCCTGCATCTGTGCGATTTTCAGGTCCAGTTTCAGTCCAAGTGTGTTCTTCAGCCAGAGCGCGGTCTCGCCCGGAGTCATGCCGTACGACATGGGAGTCTTTACCATGGAAACAAAACTTGAGAATTTGTCGTCAAGAACCGGGCCGTCTGTGACTGACGGAAGAGGAATCGGTCTGTCGGCGACGATTACGCGTTTTTTGTTTTCGGCGGCGGCTTCAAGGACGAGGCGCAGGGTAGAGACATAGGTATAACAGCGCGCGCCGATATCCTGGATGTCAAAGACGATCGTATCCACTTTTTTCAGCATTGCTGATGTTGGTTTGCGAGTTTCACCATAAAGAGAGAAAATCGGGATGTTCCACGTTGGATGTCTTGCATCGGAGCATTTTTTGCCTGCGCCTGCTTTTCCGAAGAAGCCATGTTCAGGTCCCATGATGCATTTCAGGTTGGCTTCCCTGTGCAGTCTTTCGGCCGAGAGCCAGCCCTTGGAGTCGACTGCGGCGGTGTGAGTGACCAGTCCGATCCGTTTGCCTGCGATCCATTTCTTCTGCTGGGACAGCAGTGTATCAATGCCTGGTAGAAAATATGTCATATCGGCGTATCGTCATTGATCCTGCCCTTATCGTCAAGCATAGGACAGGGTTATCCTAGCATACAATAAACCGGCGATCATGACGTTTGTTTTTTAAAGTTAGTGCCGGAGTGAGACAGGGGATGACGGCAGTGGACTGTTTCGCCGGCAAAGCAATTAGAAATACATACCTTCTGACATTTCGAGAATAGAGGATGGCGTTCGAACGTTTGTGATTATTGTAAAAAGAGGCCTGCAGGCATAGGACCTCACGTCTTTTGCCTTGTATATTGAAACAGTAGCGACTATATTTGCCTTGTATTTTGAAAAGATAAAAGACATAAACCAACCTATGAAAAGAAACACTACAGAGCAACTCCTTGCATGGAAAGTGCAAGCGCGTCGTAAGCCGCTTATCCTGCGTGGCGCACGCCAAGTCGGGAAAACATGGGTGGTGACCGATTTTGCGAAGACCCATTTCAAAGGTTCGGTTCATATTATTGATCTGGAAAAGCACCCGGAATGGCATCGGATATTCGAAGGCGACCTGGTCGCCAAGAAGATATTGTCTCAACTTGAAGTTCTGCTTAGCACAAGGATTGTGCCCGGCAACGATCTACTGTTCATAGATGAGATTCAAACCTGTCCAAGAGCTATAGCAGCCTTGCGTTATTTTTATGAGGAATGCCCGGAACTTCACGTTATTGCGGCGGGCTCCCTTCTGGAGTTTGCAACGCGGGACATCTCATTTCCAGTTGGGCGTGTCCAATTCCTGAATATGGGGCCACTGAGTTTTTCGGAATTCCTGCACGCCACAGGGAAAGATCAGGCGGCGGATATTGTTGCCGCAGCGCCCGCCAAACAACCGGACGCCATCCACGAGATGCTGCTCGACGAAGTGCGGCAATACATGTTCGTCGGCGGTATGCCGGAAGCCGTCGCCGCTTATGCGAGTTCCGGCAGGATTCGCGATGCCTCGGATGTGCATCTGGAACTTGCCGATGCGTATCGGCAAGATTTCTCCAAATATACGCCTCATGTTGACAGAAAATGCCTGACAGCAGTATTTGCCTCGGTTGCCAGGAATGTCGGGTCCCAGATCAAGTACTCCCATCTTGCAGAGGGATTTACTCATCCAACTATCAAGAAGGCGTTCGACTTGTTATGCCTGGCGCAAGTGATTCGCCGCGTGCCGGCTGCAAGCCCGTCGGGACTGCCTCTGGGGGCAACGGCGTCGGCACGAAACTTCAAGGCGCTTATGGTGGACATCGGGCTGATGCAGCACCTTTGCGGAATGCCTATGAATGGCGACTACGCCAAGGAAGATCTGCTCGCCATTTATCAAGGGGCGATGGCCGAGCAATTTGTAGGTCAGGAATTAACAGCGGCAGGACATTCCGAATTGCACTACTGGGCGCGAGAAGCCAAGAGCAGCAGCGCGGAAGTTGATTTTCTTGCAGTTGTTGACAGCCGAATATGCCCTGTTGAGGTCAAAAGTGGCGCAGCCGGACGGCTGCGAAGTCTGCGCCTTCTGCTGGACACCCACAAGAATTGCAGGCCCGGCTATGTACTTTCATGCGCACCCTATGGAGAATCACCGGAAAATCAATTGATCTTTCTCCCGCTGTACTATGCAGGAACTCTGCATGCGTGAATTGGAATGAGAGCCAGGCGGGCAGGGGAGAAGGCGGTTGAGAATCAAGTTGCTGAGGTAATTGGGGTCAGTCCTCGTAAATAGCTGGCAAATGTCTAAATACCTATTTGCGAGGACTGACCCCAATCTCTGCGAGGACTGATCCCAATCTCAATCTTCCCAATCTCTGCGCTGTTGCGCAGAAATGTCTGATCGAGTATCTGCGGACCATGGTCTGGTTACAGGTTGACTTCGTACGCACTGCGATTTGGTGCATACAGCTTGCAGGCCTTCAGTCTGCCGCCGTGCAATTGAACATGCAGATTGACAATATTCATCCCTCAAGTTCAATATCAAGCTCGGTATTGAAGCAGAGAAAAAGGCTGAAGGAGTTGCTGGTTGATGACGTTAAATTGCAGAAGCGGCTTGGTAAGATCGAGAAAGGACTGGTCAATGCTTGATTTCCGCTTTCGCGGTCTGACCCCGCTGGCCGGTTTCTTGGCAGTGCTGGTGCTGTCAGGCGTATTTGCAGCTTGTGCGCACGCAGAGGAGAAGGGGCTTGCTGCCGCGGTATTCGATAAATCTTTCGATATGAAACTGCTGAAAGGCAGGGATATCAAGGAACGATGCAGGGTTCTGGACGGATTGCTGCATGTCTCCATGCCAGCCGGCAGTTCGTCGAGTATTGAGATTAATTTCAACAAGCCGACGGATCTATCTGCCTGCAGGTATCTGCTCACCGATGTCCGAAACACCGGACCAGAGACACTCGTTCTCAGGATGTACGTGCGCGACAGTGCCGCCGGCAATTACGACAGTTGGGGTAATTACACTTTCGGTGTGGTTGTCGTACGTCCCGGCGAAACCAAACCGCTTGCAGCAAGCCTGGAAGGGCCCAGACCTCAGTATGAATACATGAATAAGTATTTCCCGAAAATGGCGAGGATTCCGGGTATGTTCGAGCTGAACTTCTGGAGAACGATTAACGCTTCAAAGGTTTCAGCTGTTCGCCTGATTTCATGGGACTCAGACAAGACCGGTTGCTCGTTCTCTCTCAGTTCTATCCGCGGCGCCGCTCTCATTTCGACTCCTTTAGAGACGGATCTCAAGGCCGGTAAATACTTTCCCTTCATAGACAAGTACGGCCAATACAACAAGGCCGACTGGCCCGATAAGATCCGCAGCGACCGAGACCTCGGCGCAATGCGCAAGAAGGAGAATGACCGTTTAGCCTCAATGCCTGCCATGCCGACAGGCTGGAACCGCTACGGCGGATGGGCAGCCGGGCCAAAACTTAAAGCAACCGGGCACTTCCGGACTGAGAAATACGATGGCAAGTGGTGGCTGGTTGACCCGGACGGATGTTTATTCTGGTCCAAAGGTACAACAGGTCTTGGCTTCTCAATCGGTGGCAGGACACCAATGTCTCCTGACGCGAGGCGCTCGTTTTTTGAAGATGTTTCCGCCGTTACAACTAATGAAAAGGGGGAAAAAGAGCTAACCGTAGGGCGGCAAATCGAATCTCTGAAGTATGGGAAACAGAATGGTGACCAATGGAAGGATGTCCTGACTATACGCAGGGCATTCAGTTTCGGTCTCAATACAGCAGGTGCCTGGAGTACGGTCAAGTCGACCAAAACACATAGCATTCCTTACACGCTCCTTATCCATACCTGGTCAAGTCAGTTTAGTGAAAGACTTGCCGATCCTTTTGATCCGTCTTTCAGAAAGAATGTGGACAAGTCAATCGCTGGTACCATCGATTCGGCTGCAAAAGACCCGTGGTGCATCGGGTACTTTATCAACAACGAACAGCATTGGGTACCTGCTGTCTACCTTGGGAAGAAGGCTCTTGAACACGATCCACAGCAGGCAGCAAAGAAAGTGCTGGTTGATCAGCTAAAGGCCAGCTATCTGACTATAGACAAGCTTAATAAGGCGTGGGGCCGGTCCTTCAGCTCGTGGGATGATGTCATTATGACGCGCAACGCCGGTGAGATCAACGATGCATGCAAGAAAGACCTGACGCTCTTCGGGGAAAAATTCTGCGACACATTCTTTCGCACTATCAATGAATTGATGGACAAGCATGCTCCACGAAAGCTATACCTTGGGGACCGTTTCAATAAGAATGTTGTGGATGCAATCAAAGCGTGCTCGCGGTATGCCGATGTCGTGAGTTTCAACAAATATGAACTTGGCGTTGAAAATCTTCGTCTTCCTGATGGAAGCGACGACCGGCCGATCATGATTGGCGAGTTCTGTTTCGTGAGGGGCGGAAGGCGGCACGACAGCACCTGCCTGGGCGAAGTGTTCGATACAGAGTACCGTGGACGGGCATATGCCCAGTACATCAAGGGGGCTCTCCAGAACCCTGCAATCGTGGGATGCCACTGGTTCCAGTGGACAACACAGCCGGTATCGGGTCGAGGCGACGGTGAGAACTACGAGAATGGATTTATCGACGCATGCGATACACCTTACTGGCGGCTGGCAGACTATTCGCGGGATCTGGCAACGTACATGTATGATATACGGCTCAGGAAGAAGAGCGCTTTTGACTACAACCCGAAAACTCCATGATCAGCTGGTGACAATGCGACGATGCGGCCAGATAGACGTTGGTGCTAAACCCGCCTGCCGTGGGTCGGGGCGGGCAGGCAAGAATTGTTATGGTTTCTGACAATCTCACAAAATTAATTTCTTATTGGAAAGGAGATGCGCATGCAGGACCGTAGCTATCGGGCAGGGGTGTGGGTTCGTTTGGCCGTGTGGACCGTGGTCGCGCTGGCCTGGCAGGCCGGGCCGTTGTTAGCCAAAGACAAAGGCCTGGTTCCCATCGGCGTGACCGGGATCGAGGTGGACATTGAGAAAGGGAAAGCGCTCAAGGTCGGGGCGACACAGCCCGGTTCGCCGGCCGACGGCAAGTTCAAACCAGGTGATATTCTGGCCGGCGTCAATGGCACCAAGCTTGACGAACAACGCGATGACCAGTTGAAGGTGCTGGGCGCGGCGCTTACAGGAGCTGAATCCACCGATGGCGCCATGCGGTTCGACATCCAGCCGGCCAGGGGCGGCGCAGGGAAGGCGGTTGCCATCAAGGTTCCGGTGCTGGGCGCCTACAGTAAGATCTTTCCTCTCAACTGCGACAAGTCGAAGGCCATCATCAAGCAGGCGGCCGCGTTCTATGCGGGCAAGGACCGGATGCGGGAACACAATCTCTGGAACGCCCTTGCATGCCTGTTCCTGCTGTCGACCGGCGATGACGCTTACGTTCCGCGGGTGAAGGCGTACTTCGCCCAGTTCCTGAATGCAGACGGCACGGTGAAGAAGATCGGCACCCACACATGGTTCAACGGCTACAATGGTGTGGCCTGCGCTGAGTACTACCTGCGCACGGGCGACAAGTCCGTCCTGCCGATCCTGCAGCACTACTGTGACGACGCCCGGGCGCGGCAGAAATTCGGTGTCGGTTGGGGCCATTGGGACTATGCGGCCAATCCTGCTTACGAATCCGGCGGCGGCATGCAGCATAGCGCGGGCAACCAGATGCTGCTCACGCTAATGCTGGGCAAGATGTGCGGTGTCAAAGTGGATGACAAGACCCTGCTGGGTGCTCTCAAGCACTGGTACCGGTTTGCCGGTCGCGGTACCATTCCAGTTTCCGACACGCGCCCCTGGTTCGTTTTCAGGTCCGCCGGCCGGGACGGGGGCACTGCGGCCGTGATGCACATAGCCAGCGCCGCCAGGGGCGATGTCTCGATCTACCGTCAGGCGAAGGAATACTTCGCCCTCTCCAATATAACAAGCTGGCCGGAGACGCATTACAACTTTGAAATCTACTGGCACAGCCTTGCGGACCACTTCATGCTCGAGTACGATCCCGCCCGGTACTACGCGACCATGCAACACCAGCGCTGGCGCTACGATCTCGGCCGCCAGCCTTCGGGGGCCTTCTGGGCGGAGCCGGAGAACGGCAGTACCGACCCCATCACCGCGGGCATTTCGCTGGCCCTGGCCTTCACCGGGCCGTTGAAGACCCTGCAGATCACGGGTGCGCCGCGCTCGAAGTATGCACAGGACTTCACACTCCCGGAGTATCTCTGGGGCAACGAAGCGGACCGGGTTTTTCTGTCCAGCAAACACAACCCGGACTTCTATAAGCACGGCAAAGAGGAAGATATCGATGATACGTTCCGGCAGCTGCCGCTGCGGCTCCGGTATACTCCAGGCGAGGTGAAGGATCTCCCCCTCGAAATGATGCTCAGGGATGTTCGTCACGCGCGCTGCGAGGTACGCATGGCCGCTGCCAAGGCGCTGTGCATGAACAACCGGTTTGCGGAGATTGAAGCGCTGCTGCGCGATCCGGATCCCCGCCTGCGCCGGGCCGCGCTTGACGGCATCAACGACTACCACGCGTGGTTCTTTGGGCCCCCGCCGGGCAAGTATGCGCTCAAGGCCGACGCATACACACCCGCCATGGTCGAGGCCATCACCGCGATGCTCGGCAACACCAACGAGGCGTGGTACGTGGTGGACGGCGCGCTGACGGCGCTGCACCACGCCCCGGTCGAGGCCATTGAGAGGAATAATCCCCGTATCCTGCCCTGGACCACCCACGAAGAGTGGTGGCTGCGCGAATCCGCGTTCCTGGCGCTGATGGGCCTGCGAGACAACGAGAAGCTCTTTGTCCAGCACCTCCCGACCCTCATCGACGTGATGGTGAAGGAGTATCGCTTCAATCCGCGCTACAAGATGAAGAAGCTGTTACAGGATGCGTTAACGAAATGGACGAGCGACAGCCAGGCTGGCAAACTTATCGTTGCCGGTTTCCAGCGCGCCGCCGTTGAGGGCCAGGTTCTGTCGGATTTGGGGCAATACCGGCGGTCGGAAGAAGGAATGGTCAGCGTCGTCGAGATCGTGCTGGCATCCATCAAGGCCGCCCCCGAGGCGGCTGCGGACCTGGCGCAAGCGCTCGCGACGAGCGGCCGAGTGGAGTCCATGGATAGCCGAAACCTGATGCGGATAGTGGAGAGGGTCGACAAAGATGACGAGTACCGTGTTGTCGGGTTCTACCCCGCTCTGGAGACACTTTCCGCTCCGCAGAAGGCGCGTCTGGCCGATACTCTCTTTAACGTCTTCCGGCCGGAGTTGATCAAGCGCTTCGCGACCCTGAAGCAGGACGACGAAGACGAAGTGCTGGACCTACTGGCCGATCTGGCCAGGCTGAAGAACCCTAATGCCGGCTGGCAGGTGATTGGCGCGCCCAAACCGGAAGCGCGAGTCTACCGCTGTTATTCCTTCGACCCGTTGACGGACAAGGACCGGCTGGCCCCGGAAATCATGCCGCCGAAACGCTGGCGCGCGGTCGCGCTGCCGGCAGGAATGGAAAAGTGGTACCTGCCTGAATTTGATGACAGCCAGTGGCAGAGCGGCGGGGCTCCGATCGGGGTCGGCGTGTTCAAGGCCTACCGGTTCGGGCATATGGCGTGGACGCCCACGCCCGACCGCGTCTTCGAGAACAAGTCTGACTGGGGCAAGGGCGAGTTCCTGCTAGCCCGCACGACCTTTGACGTGGCCGACCTCGACTATGACTACTATCGTATCCGCATACTGGCCGACCAGGGATACGATATCTACCTGAACGGTCGCAAGCTTCACAGCTTTGCCAAATTCGAGAACGTCCCCAACTACCGCAAGATCATCCTTACCGGGAGCGTGAAGAAACAACTGAAGAAGGGCCGCAACACGCTGGCCGTCTTCTGCAACGCGCGGTACGAGAAGGACAAGAAGAAGGAGTCGTATCACCGCATCGGGCAGCTGGATGTCTATCTCGAAGGTTTGAAGAAAAAGGACGTGGGGCTGGGGCAGTGATGCGAAAGCCGTCACGGAATCATGGGGCTGCCAGGGGTTGCCAGTGTCGGGCGTATTAACTATCAATTACACGGATTCTTTGTGGCACCACAGGAGCTATCCGGAGAAAATTGATTAGGTTGTCTCGTATCAATGCCTGGTAGAGAATCTGTCATATCGTCGCATTACATTGATCCTGCGTTGATCGTCAAGTGTGGGTTGAGAGTGGGTTAGGAGTGGGCGGGTATGAATATTACTCGCCTTCGCCAGAATGCCCCGTGCCTTGGCGCGTGGGAGGAGCCGCCTTCGTGCAGACA
>Ga0172371_10002085_pt1 | contig 31918 bp, 28 predicted proteins | sample Lak12m_FD_114543 | JGI IMG/M metagenome (GOLD analysis project Ga0172371, IMG submission 114543) | Freshwater microbial communities from Kabuno Bay, South-Kivu, Congo - kab_022012_12m | ecosystem: Environmental > Aquatic > Freshwater > Lake | place: Democratic Republic of the Congo: South-Kivu...
CACCAATTTATGAACGGTCTTGGGAGCAATTTTCAGTATTAGTGCAACATCCTGAGCATTCATAAGCTGAGGCATCGCTGCCTCAGGTTGTGGGTCGGTTTTGGCCGACCGGTTTTCTAACATTTCTTTCCCTCCATCTTGTCTTTTTCCTCGCCGGGTCAGGCCCAGCTTGATTGCCGGAGTACACCGGCTTTGTGGCCCACCCTCGCTGGAGGTGGCGGGGGTGGGTCAAGAAACAGATCTCGGAACATTAATGCTCTATTTCAGTTCTTTACAATCTAAAGGAAAACACAGGCACACGCCTACGTGGTGAACTCTATTCGACTGCCCACAAGTGGTTGCCAGTTGCGAACCTGGCTGCTTCGCCTCGAACAGACTTGGTCTTGATAAATTCGCGGACCAACTCTTCAGTAAACAACTTCCTACTGCGCAAAACCTGAATGTATCCAAGCGATCCTTCTTTCGTCAGCCGGTATACTGACGACCTACTAATACCCAGAATGTGCGCAACTTCGTACGAATCCAGCAATTTGATTGAACTGTTGATTTGCATTGACACAATTTCCTCCAGTTGGATGAATTATCCCTCAAAGTGGCTATGATTCAGGCTAACCTCCATTGCCCATATCTTTTCTTGAGGGTTCCGGGAACACACCCGGCTTGTGGCCCGTTTCGCCGTGGAGGTTACGGCGGTGGGGCATGGCTGAGTTGCCGGTCAGCTCACCGGAAAAATCTTTTAATCACGGTTCTGATCGCAGTTGGCTTTGAGCCAGGGTACGAGGATTTCTGGGTCGTTAAATTGACCGTATTCTTCGTCTTCCACTATCCATCTGCAGGCATTACACCGGAAATGTTTATAGTCTCCACCGTATGTCTTTGGATACTCGACAAATCCATCCTGATCGAACACGTAAGTGGCTGTATAATAGCCAGCGTCAAGTTGCTCTCCTCCGCAATTTGGGCATACGAACCTTAGCTGACCAGGCTGCAAATAGGGTATGTCATACTGCTGGTCACTCTCCCACTTCACTTCACCGTGGTCCTCACCCCTCTCATCGCGGGCAATCTTGGGTTCTTTTCTAAGCCACCTGATCAAAGATGGCTCATCCCTGATGATACAGTTATCCTCATCTACGATTGTCCAGGAACATTCCCCACAACTATATTTTACTTTCTCCGATTCCCACCTATCATCACCAATTTCAATTTCACCATTCTCAAACACATAAATATTCTCGTAATTAACCTCATGTTCATAAATTGCTTTTCCTCCACATTTGGGGCATTCAAACGTCAATTCCTGTTGCTGCTGTTCCAGCTCACCCGTTGCGTTCTTTTCTTCCATACTGTTTCTCCTGTTTGTCACGAATCTTGCAAATAGCGGATCCGTCAAAAGCTGATCTCTCGCCATTTCCATAAAATTGGATAGTGTTGTTTTTAATTGTTGCATGTTTTGAAATTCCTTCTTATTTGGTTTTTTGTCGATTCGGTAATGGCTGCTACGCGCAGCAAAGTTTGGATTAATCTCTTTGCCTTTCCTGCGTAATATCGTTATTATCATTGGGTAACATTATGAGTTGTACTTGTTGATGTGAAATGTCATCAGGATGGTTTACGATCTAAGTAGCAAAATGTCTTGTAAAATAAGTTTACTGCTGGGATTTGGTGTTAAATCATCTGTGCATTTTGTATGTCTCCTTTCTCGCACATGCTCTATTAAGTTATATAGTACACAACAAAATCTCCAACCGCGTTTTTGGTTACATAAAGGATGCTCTTCCGACCCAAGAAGTGTTGCAAAAGCTCTCCTGTAGTGTCCTACAAAATATTTAATGAGTATGCATTTTTTTCTTAAAGCTTACATTTGCGTGCCAATCACCTCACAAATGTTGGTGGCACTGACAGGACTACGATGCCATTGAGTGGCTTTCACTGTCACTTTTGTAGAAATCCATTGATGATCTGAAGAAAATGATAAATGTATTACATTCTCGCGTTGCTATTCGCGCACTGACAATAGATGGTGCTGCGGGTATATATTTTCCCGTGGCGAAACAGAAAGTCGCTCAGAATCGATCCTAGACCCCAAATTCTTTATTTCTCGGTCGAGAATGATCCTGTGATAAACTCAAGGGCCGATACGTACGGGCACGGTAGAGGTGCTTGAGCAAGAGGAGCATCCGGGGATTTTGGAGGGAGCCGAATGCACATTTCCGAGGAGGAAAAAAAAGAGAAGGCAAGAGTATTTGATCTGCTTGTGCATCACTACGGCGCTGGAGCAAGAGTCCTAAACCCACGCAACCACACCAACGTGTACTCAACTGAGAGGGGCGCCTATGACCTGCGGGAGATTGAAGAGAAATTCTTTGACCCCAAGACCGGCAAGCTTTCCGCCCAGGCTCTGAAACATTGGACGCTCCTGGATAATAGTCTCGAATATCTTCGCAGCCGTTACAAGATTTTCACGAGCGGTAATGTCTACACCACTTGTCCGATCCACCCTTGGTACGGCAAGACTCCGGCTCGGCTGAAAAGACTCCCTTACCAGAACAAGTTCCGGGCCTACATCCAGTACATAGGGACCGTGGCTTTCACCTGCGACTCTTGGAACTGTACCTGGGAACAATGCCCGCTGCACCACGGCAAGAAGCCGAAAAAGAAGGCCTTAGCGGAAATCAAATTCGACATCTTCAACCTCATTCAGATTCTGGATTCCGTTGAACATGGAGTTCTGTATCCGCGCCGCCGCCACAACCTCAGCTATTACGCTAAGACGCTGGCCGAGGAATGGCAGGAAGAGATCAAAGCACTGAAATCAGGCTCAGGTGAGGATCGCGGAGGCGAAGGCTATCTCAAATATCAGGGTCACGTGGTCAAGAAAAAGGCCCTGATACGGATCTTGAAAATGCCCACGAAAAACCCAGCGCTGACGGATGAATTCATCAAGGCTTTGCTCCATCTTATCAACAGTGCTCCTGTGCAGAACATCACCAGCGCCATGAAGTCTGACGAGGAGTGTCATCTTCACGGGGGAACCCAGTACACCGTGCTCCAACTCGGGGCAGCAGCCAAGCTCTGGCTATACATTTGGATCAGGTGCGAGGAGGCGAGGAGGCCGATAGAACTCGGTATTAGGGATTGTGAGCGCACCCTGGATATTGTCAAAGGCAGCTACTACGCATATCGGGAGGTTCTGGAAAAGCACGGATGCTTGAACACAGACAAGAAAGGACGGGTATCCGTAAGCGTCCTGAGAGAGAAAACCTAGATAAAACCTTCGGTTTGGACCGCCATATGGCTTATATAACTAATATGGTAAGTGAATCGCTACAGGCGTGCCAAAAGAAGTACTAGTAGTATAGCTAGTAGCACTGCCGCCCGGTTTGCCCTGGTTGGTAGTTGATTGTTTACCGGTATCCCTACTATCCATCTGTATGTACCTGTACCAATCCATTACTGACTGACTGAAAGATAATCTATACATGAGTAACTACCGGAACGACCCGAAACTTAATTATATGTATATTCAAACACTTACACATTCATTCGTTCGTTTCCATCCATCAATGGGCCGGTATGTTCAATCCGGCAGGATGATATTGACGAGGTAATGACGGATGAGGGAATATCAGAGCAAGAACAACCACAATAACAAATATATACAAGTGCTTACACATGTTGACTTATCACTGGACTGGTGTATCCAAGCCAGTACCGCTGGACCCTTGGCTGTCACTCATCCATTGGTAATACCCGATGGTAAAGACGCGGGTACCGTCCTGATGGGTGTGTGCGCTCCTGACCAGGCCCCTTTGTGCACGGCTTTGCCACTAGAGGAGCATGAGAAATTCGTTGATACCCTGGTAACGGACACGCCGGTTAGGATCATTACTCACGATTTGAAGACGTGGTTGAAGCATACGTATGAACGAAAGGGTGTGGATACACGAATACATTATAATATTAGTAAGTTTGCTTGCACGTATCTGCTCGCTTACCTCATTGACCCTCCAGAACGGATCGAAGGAGAGATTGAAGGCGACGTAGAAATCTCGTTGCTGCTGGAAAATCTCGTGCTCAAGTTCTTGGGTGAGCCGTATCCGAAGCTGGAGACCTGGCTGTTTGACAAAGACCCTGAAGATGCCTTGTACTGGCGGCTTTGGGAGGATGCTCGGTACATCGGGAGACTTTGGGATTCGATGGTGCGGTTGCTAAGCAAAACGTCTGACGGTGAAGACCTCTTGCGACTTTATCATGAGATTGAACTGCCCCTTATACCAGCCTTGCTGGATATGGAGTGCCGGGGCATCCGCGTGGATCAAGAGCGTGCAATCAAGATGGTGAAGATCGTTGACGGTGTCCTGGACTATCTCCGGGACAGAATTTCCGAACTGCTGGGGAGACCTTCGCAATTCAATCCTATGAGCGACGACCACCTGGAGCAATTTCTTGTGCGGAGTTGCGGGGTGGATTTGCAGGGCCAAGGCATAAACGACGATACTTTGTGGCAATTTGCCACCTCGAACCCGGCCGTCCCTTACATCGCTCGCTACAGGAAGATCGCCAGAAATGCCGCGTTTCTCAGGAGTGCCGCGAAATCTCCTTATGACTTTGTCCATGCAAGCTTTTCGCAGTGTTCCACAGCTACGGGTAGGCTCGCTGTGCGCAATCCTCCGTTGCAAGCTATTCGCCGGATCGTCCGTAAACTCTATCTCCTGCCTGATGAAGGCCACGTGATGGTGGAGGCCGACTATGCCCAGGCGGAAGCTCGCCTGCTCGCCGTGCTCTCGGAAGACCCGACCCTCTGCGCCATATTCGCCGATGACGGACCACCGGAAATGGAAGAGACGCGGCGCAAGCGCTTGGGGGCTCTCTGTCCTTTGTGGGAACAACACCGCGATTTTCATCGAATCACCGCCAGTTGGTTGAGCCATATTCTGAAAGCGAGCATCAGCCGTGATGACAGCAAAACCCTTATGTACGCTATCTCCTACGGTATGGCCGCACGGTCTTTAGGTGTGGCGCTCCAGACCAGCGAAGACCAGGCCAAAGCTGTGATTTCTGCCTTCTACGATCTTTATCCCGGAGTATGGGAATGGAAACAACGGGTCATTGCCGACCTGACAAAGCAAGGCAAACGGTTCGGCATCGCGGGCCGATTTCTCCGAACACCTATGGGCAGACGACGAATGTTCGACCGCGCCTTCACTGAATTCGAGGGAGAGGACCGCCGAGCCGTGAACTTCCTTCTGCAAGGTCAGGTTGCCGACCTGATCAAGCAAGCTCAAGTCCGGCTGTACCGTGAACTCCTGCAAAAGAAAATGAAGGCCCGGATCGTTTTGCAGCTACACGATGCGTTGTACCTGAGCGTCCCAGAAGACGAAACCGGCCCTGTTGCTACTTTGATTGAATCCGCCATGCTGACAAGGTTTCCTGTCCCTAGTCTCGACTACACTATCTCGATGCCGGTTGAGATCAAGGTTCGGTAGGAATGCCCCGGCCCTGAAGTGATTTGTGTTACTCTTCTTCGTTCAGAAAATCAAAAGCCGCCCGTACCCGCATACCGGAGTCAATGACATTCTTGACCCGTCTCAGCAAATCAACCAGTTCAGCGGAATAGATCCGCACTTTACTGTTGCCCATGCACACACGTTCAGAAGTAAAGAAGCCCAACGCCTCCCATCGGCGCAAGGTGGACTCGGTTATACTGGTTTCTTTTGCAGTTGCGTTGATTCCGTAATATTTCATGAAAAAAATCTCCATATGTTTAATGAGAAGCGCTAAAGGTCTCTCTCAATGAAGGTACCAGGGGAGTTAAATGTCTGCTAATTATTCGGGGCTGGCAGAATTGTAGGGAAGGCAGTTGCTGAGAAAAGTTCTTGCATGGGCTGGAATGATATGCTTGTGCAGCCTTTCAAAATGAATTCACAAAAATTCCCGGCAGATTTTCATATTCAAGGATACGATGACAAAAGCCGCACTGTGCCTGCTATTCGTTTTGCGGATCGCACGGTCGGAACGATTGATTATTTAGACGAGACCGAAAGAAAACCGAAGGAACGTGGTGCCGATGCACTAATTTTACCAACAGAATTTTCTGCACGATTGCTGTCGAAACAAATATCGCGCTTGACATTGTACTAACCGTGCGAGACCATTTCACTTTCAATGGTGTATTTGAACAGATGGAGCAAAGCCACGCTTTCCAATTCGTGGCCAAAGCGGGATCAAGCATTGCAATGGTAGGGGGCATGGAGGATGTCGGCATTAGATCGCGTGGTCGAATGGGCTTCAACACTCCCTGACTGGCAAGCGGATGCCGTCAGGCGCATCTTGCTGCAAACAGAATTAAGTAATGATGATGCAGATCAGATTTCGTTAATGCTAAAGGCATATTACGGACTGATTGATCCTGATCAGGCACCAACCCCGGTGCGCCTGAAAAAAGATCAGATATGTTTTGATAGTTCTTGTGCTCCTTCTGTAGTCATTGAGGAAATGAAATGTATTTCTGGGATAAATGCACTGCCAGACGGAGCCACGATAGGTTTTGCTCCCAGCGGCATATCCATAATTTACGGTGACAACGGTGCGGGAAAATCAGGTTACGTTCGCGTTCTCAAGAGGGCTTGTACAGCGAGAGATACGTCTGAAACAATTATTGGGAATGTGTTCCAGGATGATATTACGTCCGCGGCAAAGGCACAGTTTACTTTGTCAGTCGACGGCGAGCAAAAGCCGCCTATCGATTGGGTTGATGGGCAGGGGAGTACTTATGAATTGTCTCAAATCTGCGTATTCGACGCAGGATGCGGTCGAGTGATAGTAGACGAGAAGAACGAAGTCCGGTACATCCCCGAAGGCGCTCACGTCTTCGAATCTCTCGCATCCCTTGTTCGGAGAGTCAGGAACCAAATAGAGCAAGAAAAACCCCGTCCCAAAAGACCAGTTGTCGAAATGTTAGATCCGCAAACAAAGGCTGGGCAGTTTCTGGAGACAATTGATCATAAAACAGCTGTGACAAATATTAAGCTCAACGCGGAATGGACAAAATCTGATGAAACGAGACTTGAAAAACTGGTCAAGGAAATTGCACGGCTCGAAATAAATGATCCGAACAAGGATTTAGATTCGTTTAAAAGACAGCAAGAAAAGATAAGAACATTCGCAAAATATTTGTTGGCTGTGGCTTCAGGTCTTTCTGAACAGATTCGCAGAGAAGTGTCGGGTTCTATCCAGAGACTCGTGGAATCTGAAAAGGCAGTCGAGATCGCGTCCAGACTGACCTTAGCAGGGGAGCCCGTAGATGGAGCGGGCACAAGTGCTTGGCGATTACTGTACGATGCGGCCAAAACATTTGCCATTGAACACGCTTACCCTGGAGAAGATTTTCCATTCGTAGGCGAGAAAGCAAGATGTGTTCTTTGCATGCAGCCTCTCGATGAAGAAGCCAAGGAAAGGTTTCTCAAGTTTAGGACTTTCATGGAGGATACGACCAGATCTCGTCTGGAAAATGCAAAACGCATTTTGGAAACTGCACGCAACAAAATCAGAGATCTAACGTTCGGCGATGATGAACTTGGAAGAGAGAGACTGCATTATTTCGCGGAGAACCATCCTCAGATTTATGATGAAATCGTGAGCTATCTGGCCTCCCTAAGAAAGCGACAAGAGACATTCTTGAGTGCCATTTCTAGCAAGACTCTCTTAGAATTACCAGCTTCACAAAAATGCCCAAGGAATGGCCTTAGCAGGATTTATCATGACATCACGAAACGGATCAATGATCTTGGGCAGAACGGCACATCCGAGAAGTTGATCGGGCTGAAGGCGGAAAAGAGCGAGCTTGAAGCAAAGAAACTGCTTTCAACTCATTTTACCAATCTTTGTGAATATGTGAGGCAACTTGATCGTGCTATTTTGTACGAAAAATGCTTATCAGAATTGAACACACAGAATATTAGTTTGCAAGGAAAGAAGATTATCTCGTCAATCCTTACACCCCAATTGGAAAAGGCTCTGGATGAAGAAATAAAGGCTCTAGGGGCATCTCACTTACCGCTGTGTTTTAAAGTGTCAGGCCAATATGGTGCTACCGAGCATCAATTAATTCTGGATGGTGCGTGTCTGTCAAGAGGTTGCACCTTGTCGCGTGTTTTGAGCGAGGGAGAGCAGACGGTAATAGGGATTTCAGGATTTCTAGCCGAACTCCAGATTTCGGATCAAAAAAATCCTGTCATTTTTGACGATCCTGTGTGTTCACTCGACCACAAGTTTCGTGCCGCAATAGCCAGAAGATTGGCTCAGGAAGGTAAGATACGGCAGATTATCATTTTCACGCATGACCTGCCATTTGTTATGATGCTGTATGAAAACTGCGAAAAATTTGGTTGCGATTTGGAAACCATGTCAATAGAAAGAACCCCTGCGACCCCTGGGTTGTACAGGCGTAGAGCTCCCTGGGACGCATTGAACGTGAGCAAGAGGATAAGTTTTCTTAAAGGCGAGTTGCAGCAGTTGAAAAAGTCGTACCCGTCTTGCACAACAAGAGATTACGAGGCTCAAGCAGGATCATTTTATGGGCTTCTTCGTGAGACCTGGGAAAGACTCGTGGAAGAATTGTTGCTGAATGGGGTAGTGCATCGCTTTGGTCGTGATATCCAAACTAACAGAATTAAGCGACTCACAGATATCACTGATGATGATTGCCGCATTGTCGACGAGGCGATGACAAAATGCAGTCGCATCTTCGAAGGACACGATAAGGCTCCGGATTTGAATGAACCGGCTCCCATCCCAGATGAAATATCTGATGACTTGGAGTTGCTAGACAAGTATCGATTGGAGTTATCCAACAAAAGAAAAAGAGCCCCGAGATCGTGATAAAAAACTTTCGCACGTGGCATTAAAGATGATCAGCGCTGTTTGGCAAGAAAGAGAGACGCACGGTCCACAAGTAGGGTTCATTGGTAGATCACATACAGCGGACTGGCCTCTACATTTACCAAATGTATCACTTTGTTAATCTAGCACTATCTGGAAGCCGATCTTTTCTCTTACGCTCATTCGTCTGGACAAATCAGCCAGCGTAATTCCCTTCTTCTAAATTTAGGGTCAGAGGGTAAATCCTTTGAGGGATTGACCTGATCAAAAGAAATGCATCACACGCATGAAAGGAGTCCAAGAATGCCTACATTCAGATTCAATTCAGTGAAGCCATATTATCAAGATGGACGGCTGTTAAAGAAAGTGCAGACGCAGCACGACCTCAAAGTCAGTGCCTCTGATTGCGCCATTTTAGGATTCACTGCAATCAGTTTGTTGAGCAAGCTTGCCTTTGCTCTTATTTTCAAGCGCAATCCATACCGGCTGCCTTAACCTTCCTATGAAGAGGAACAGCAAATGGAATACCGACGAACAGAGCTGACCGAATGGTACGATAACGAAGGGCGAGTGCGAAAGCGTAGGCTGAGACAGGACAGATTCGTCATTTCGGCTGGGGAGCTGAATACGATCTGCAATTCCCTGGTAACGATTTCTGACAGTGCTTCAAAGGCGATTGTGGCTTCCAGTCAAGGAAATCGCTACCTGCTGAAATAATCCGATCAACTAGCACCCGCCAATCACCTGCATTCTTAACTGCCCTCGCACACACGCCCGCGTTAAATCTAGAGAAGAATGGAATACATCCAGAAAGGAGAAAGAACCAATGAGCACAAATGGATTCCGAGAAGACGAACTTGTATCCAGGAAAGTGAAGGTCAATGGCCAGTGGGAGATCAGAACATTTCCAGTCGTCGGCGGTAGGCTGCGCTTGGCTCATGAAGAAAACGATAAGCTGAGTCTCCAAACGACGCTGGTCAACTGGGATGGTCAGTATGCAGTATTCAAATGTTGCGCCGTGACGGCCAAAGGTGAGTTTATTGGTTACGGCACCGCCAATACTCAGAGAGATTCCCGGCTCGCAGAAAGTCTTGTGGAATTAGCGGAAACACGCTCTATAGCTCGTGCATTGAGATTTGCCGGATTCGGACTTGAATTCACCGGCGCGGAAGAGGTCTCACATGTCGTGGCCACAGAGCCTGAATCCGAGCAAACCGGCGGCAAAGAAGGCAAACCCCTGTTTCCGGACGGAAATGGCAACGACAAACCGGAGACAAAATCGGGTGGAAACGGCAATGGCAAGGCCACTCAAGCTCAGTGTAGGGCTCTTTTCGCTTTGACCAGGAAGGCTCGTTATGGAGAAGAAGACATTGCAAACTTGCTCAATCCCATGAACGCAGCCACGTTCCAAGACCTGTCCCGCTTAGACGCATCCAGTTTAATCAGTTTCCTGCAGAGCGAAGCTGCCGCATAAAGGCCACCACAAAAAATCAAGAAATGAACTGTTAAGGGGAGACAGGATACGTGCGTCCTGTTTCCTCGAAAGGAGAATAGCGTCATGAATAGACAGCAATTACCTGATCACCTTTCGTACTCCAGTATCGCCACCTATCTACAATGCCCACTGAAGTGGAAATTCCATTACGTGGACAAACTTCCAGAAGAGTTCATCACATCGGGCCTTGTGTTTGGTCAGGCCATACACGAATCGGTGGCGGCGTTCCTGAACGCGTCCTTATCGGGAGACAGCCTCACCCCTGATGAAATGTTGATGGTGTATCTCAATGCGTGGCGCCAATCGAACGGCGTTGAAATCCGCTGCTCCAATGGGGATTCAGAAGAGAAGCTGCTCAAGAAGGCCCAAGATCTTTTAACCCTGTGGCATGACAACCAGGACGGAATGGCCGAGGTAATCGGCGTTGAAGAAGAGTTCAACATGGACTTGGCAGAGCTGACTGATTATCCCCCTCTGGATTTGCCTCCCTTGATCGGATACGTGGACCACATCATAAAGCAGCCGGACAGTAGTATTGCCCTGATAGACCTGAAAACAGCGGCAAGGAAACCAAGCCAGTATCAAGCCGACCAGAGTTTACAACTAACCGCATATAGCCTGGGAGCCGCAGCGCTGGGATTCAATCCCGATGAACTCACGTTAAGGCTGGATTATCTTCTTAAAGGCACGCAGCCGGATCTGATTAGTCTTGAAACAACACGATCTGAAGATGACCGGCGGCGCTTCGTAAAGATGGTGACCAGAGTCTGGAGAGGAATCACCAATTCAGTTTTCTTTCCTAAGACGGACTGGTACTGCCGCTCGTCTTGCGGATATCAAACCCACTGTGCAGAGTGGTAAAGGAGGAAAGTATGTCAAAACAAAAGCAAATGAGCCGTGAACTGATTCCCGTACACCCCGTGGGCGACGTGACGATTTTAGCGCCTAATGCGGGTGTAGTGGGGAAGTTTCTGGAAGACGTTCACAACATGTTCAAAGCCAGGGCCATGCGGATGACAAGTCTACTGAGACAAATAGACGAATCCGGCCAAAGGACTGAACATATGCTTCGTATGGCAAGCGAGCGCATGAAAGCAGCCGAGAGTCGCCTGGAACTGGACTTGCAAAAACAAGGACTCGTTGCAGAAACCGACCAGAATAACGGAACTGAAGAATAAACACGCCCACACCTGCCACATAATCCTCATCCTCATTACTTAGACCGCTATGCGGTCTTCTTTTCCCGCTCCTACTACAGCAAACAGCCCAGCCATTAATCCGATTGCGGTTAACGTGGAAGCGCAAATGGGTATAGAAGTGAGTGAACATGAAAGTAATAATACAATAGAATACTTATATATATGGGTTTACAGAGACTGAAGAATGCCTACGTCTCTAAACCCAAACTGGAGGTGCGTTATGGAAATGAGTACTGGGAATCCGCTGTTGGACTGCTTGCTGCTTCTTGGGATCGGTGGTGGTGTAGGGTATTGGATGAAGAAAGACACCCCAGAAAGAGCTGAAGCGCTCAAAATAAAGAGTGCAAATGATGCAACTGTGGCCATTTCTGGGCAGAAACACGAATCTTATCAGAAGGCCGCCGAAGCTCTGGGCAAATCCTTCCAGGGCAACCAGAACATTGACCCAGCGGACGCTCAAGCTGCAATGACTGCTCTAGCGAAGAACTTCGGAATCATCAGTTGACGGCCTGAGAACGCCGGGAAATGAGGGAAGGGATCGCTGTGAGCGGTCTCTTTTTGGCCAAATCGGAGTGCCCGGAACGTATTGAAATGGGAATTACGAGAAAAGTGGCATTCGCGCTGCGAAAAGACGGGGGGGGGTATACTAATCTGAAATATAATCAATTACTTAAAAGTAGCATCCACCCAAACTTAATTCACGTCCCGAATTATAAGTTATGGATATCATTGTATAATGTAATCACATTTGAAGGGTTTCTATCACTGGTGTGGAGACAAGGCCCCTATTGGGGGGGGCTGACAGCTCGTAAACCCTTGGAGACCTATTTCTCGGTCGGATATTCTCTGGGTCTGATTTCCAGGAAATCCAGATTAGGCTTGAGATACAGTGGCTTCCTGGCGTCCCTCGCCTGTTGCTCCAGATGGCGCACCCATTCCCATTTGGGCTGAATGCCTTCGCAATGCACGGTTTTCCTTTGCGCCCCCACGATAATCCAATCAATAGCCTCCAAAGTGGGGAATGTCAGGTCTTCCAGCAACGGCTCGCACGAAATGAAGCGCACCGCAGCCTTGACCTGAGCCATTGCATCGAGGGCTGGTTCAACCCGCTTTTGCCCATCCACGGTGGTTCCGACCCAGCAGTGCTCAGGAAAGGTTATCTTGGGGAGCCTAGACGGATTCTTGGTCAGAAAAATGTATGTCCACTGAGGGCTGTCGCGACACGCATTCAGGACCTGGTTGATCCAATTCTCTTTCACCCATTCTCCAAACAAGTCGGCCATTGAGCAAACGAACACATTTTTCCATCCGGGTTCAGCCTGCTTGTCCTTGGGAATCTTCGTGTTCGAGGGAGCCCGCAGCCGCTCCTCCCAAAGCCTCGGTTCGAATCTCTGGTCTGCGGGCAGCTGGGTATAGTGCAGATTGGCAGATTCACGGGCATAACAATACGGACAACCGTGTTTGCACCCGGTAACTGGGTTCCAGGTCCACTTTGCCCACTCTATATTTTCGTTGGTAACGTTGAATTTTTTTTCTGACTCGTCCTCGGCTCCTTTGGCCACACACCCCCTTTTTTCGAGTTCCCGGTAAACACGGTCTATTTTCCCCGTTTTGTCCATTTCCTCCACCAGGTGACCGTAACTCTGCGGCTCACGCTCTGCGGCTTCTACAATTTCTCTCGCTTTCTTAAACGTGGTGCGTTTAATCCCAACTATCTGTGACACCTTATCGCGAGTCTTGCCTCTGGAATCGGGTGCCAACTTGGCACCCCTTTTCTCTTCACCTTTGGCGGGACGACCCCCTAGCCTCTGGCGTTCCTTGGCCTTGGCGCTCTCTATCTCTTCCACCGCCCTACCTATTGACACGGCCTCACTGGGAGCAAATGGTTTTCGGAGAACATTCTCATCGTGTTCAACAAAGGTTGGATTTTCTGGGTCCAAGATGTGAACCGGAACATCCTTCCAACCGAGTAGTTTCAGAGCTTCAAGCCGTCGGCGGCCGCTGAGCAAGATATATTCTGGAGTTGCCGTCAATGGATTGATTAATCCAACACCGGCAATGCTTGCCGCCAAGGACTTGATGTCTCCGAGATCCTTCCGGTGGCGGGACACCATTTTTATTTTGTCAATGGGGACCAGCTCATATTTTTCCGTAGGTCTGCTGGTCTCATTCACGAGAGAAATCTCCTGCTCCAACGCAAGTCTGCGAAAGCCGTGGAGACTTTCGAGAACAGCGGTAAGCTTCTTGGCCGTCGCCACATAATCACGCTTGTACTCCCTGAATTTGGTCCACTTTAATTCCAGCTGAAATGCTTGGACTGGGCACCTCAAGGTGTCGACGATTTCGGGAACGATGGTCCCGGTTGCGCCGTATGGATATACGCCATCTTTGCCAGGTCCAAGTTTGGCCTGGAGCTGCTCCATAAGTGAATTCCGAGTTTCTTCCGTAATTGTGGCGGTACTGGGATCGTACCGCTGCTCATTCTTGTCCTTATCATCATAGCCAGCGCCCAAGAGAAAGACGCCTCGGTCGCCTGCGTATTTCTTGGCAGTGGAATCCTTCATTCCATGAATCACGGCTACCATTACCGGCGACGGATACGCCAGGCTGATCTGCTCCGTAAGTCTAATGAGCGGTTCCCACCAGTCTTCGGCGCATCTTTTTGCGTCACTGGGGTCATTCAGATCGGCGGGAATGCCTTCTCTTTTGCTCTCGTTATCAGGCTTCCTGTACTTCCAGTTGTTGACTATTGCATAGCAATTGAGCTGGTTGGCCAGATGAATGGTAAGATCCTCAGTATGGCCGTCATCGCCGGGAAATCCGTGAGGAGCCACCACGAGAATATTGCAGTTCCCGCGCTTCTTTGCAGTGATTTCGCCACGCTTACCAGGATCGGGCTCCCATCGGGATCGAACATCAATGCCGATTTTCGCTTCAATTTCATGTTGCTCATCCAATACAGGAACGAAAAAGTGAGTTCCACCGTCGATGCCATTATTACTTTTTTCTTCTGGCGGTGTAGGCTGAGCGTCGCCTTGTGTACCTTTCTTGCCGATGTCTGGACCGGCCACGCTCGCCGACTTGCGGTGCGCCTTACGGCCTTTGGCCTTCAATGATTCCAAAGGAACTGGCTTATTGCGCCGCTCGGTGGTGAACCAGTTGCCAAGGTCGTCTGACTTTAGGGCTCCTTCCAAACCTTTAACCAGACTTCGGATATTAGCCAACGAATCCCGATATCCCATACAGCGAATTGCAATCTGAACTGCTTCAATCCTTTCCTCTTTCAATTCATTCTTGAGGCCGACGACCAGTCCGTCAGTTGCATCGTAACCCGCCACCCCGTCTTTCGCTGGTCCGATTCTTTCTGCCAGGGCTTTCTTCAACGCGTTTACGAGCTTCAGCGATGCCGTTGCCGTCTCAGCATCATAGGACCCTTCGTAACCGGCTCCCAAGGCAAAAACGGCCTCTGGTCCCAAGGATACCTCGGCGTTCAGATCACCCATACCAGTTAATACGAGGACCAGTGGTGGCTTGGTATACGTCTCTATAATGAATTGGATTCTGTCCAGAAGCGGTCGTCTAAAATCACGGCAACTCAAAGCTTCGTCCCTGTCGTTCAGGTCGGCCGTGTACGGAAAGGGGCGGGGTGCCAATGGGCTGTATTTCCTGTTGTTTACCACGGCAAAGCAGTCCAATGCTTCGGCCAGCAGGCAAGTAAGAATTTCCGCGTTGTCATCATTTCCAGGAAATCCGCCAGGAGCAACTAGGAGAGCATTACAGCTGCCTTCAGGGCGGGGGCTTATCTCACCAAGGACCATCCAGTCATAGTCTCTTTCGAGATTAATGCCTGTGGCTTCGAGTTCGGGCCTCACGTCTGGACACTCATTGGTTCGGGCGGTTTTGTTCGTGTTCATTAACGGATCTCCCCAGAAAACTGGCAACACGAAATCATAGCGGAATGTCTGAGCGAATCCAAATAAAAGATGTGAATAATTCCCCTGTACAGTCGCGTCTTTTCTTGACGGCCTGCTTATGGCCAGCCATTATTATTAACTCGCCGCGGTGGAAACTGACGAACTAGAAATCTGCGTCGAACCTGGAGGCATCCGCAATGAACGAGTTGACTGTGGGACAAATGATAACGACCATAGGAACGAAATCTGCCGAGCTGGGGTGGGGATATGTGCTCAGATCACGGGGAAAACAGGTGGACGTGGAGTTTCGTCCTACCATATTCGATAAGCCTCCGTACTCAGTACGAGTCGAGACTCTCGGCCAACCGGAGATTCAAATAATCAAGACCCCACTCCAGAGGTTGCTCGATGGGGAATTCGAAGACACTTGGCGTTTTGAGTTGAAGCAGAGGGCAGCGCATCTCATCATATGCAATCGCTTTGGCCAATTGTCCAATTCTCTCACAGATCTCATGCCACATCAGATCATGGTTGCTCACTCGGTGATTTCAAGCTCGAAGCGACGATTTCTTGTTGCCGACGAGGTCGGTCTGGGAAAGACAATAGAAGCAGGATTGGTCATCCAGGTTATGCTTCAGCAGGGATTGGCCAAACGCGTACTCATCGTTCCTCCAGGAGGTCTGACCATTCAGTGGCAGGAAGAGATGAAAGAGAAGTTCGGCCTGGACTTCCCGATTTACGGGGATGAAGTTAAGGGCATTCGAGCATTCAATACTCACGACCTGCTGATAGCATCCTTGGACACCATCAAGCTGGACAGGCCGCGTAAGAGCGGCCGTTTGGACGGTCATAAGACCCTCATTTTGGAATCGGACCCCTGGGATCTTATCGTCTTCGACGAAGCCCACCGTCTCAGCGCCAAAGCTGGAGCCAAGAAGAGGGTCGACAAAACTCTGGCGTTCAAATTGGCCGAGGAATTACAGGATAGATGTGACTCACTTCTCCTCTTAACCGGGACACCCCACCAAGGAGACCAAGTCAAGTTTGAACTTCTGATGGAATTGGTTGATGAAAACGTGAGTTTCGTGCAGAAACCCAAGAATCCCGAGAAAGCGGTCCCATATACTCAGCTCGTGTTGAGAAATCAGAAGTCGAAGGTCACCGACGCCGACGGAAACCCCATTTTCAAAGATATCGTGATTAAACCGGTGTGGGTAGAGCTGAAAGAGTCGGGAGAAAAAGCGTTCCACGAAGCTCTGAAAAATTACCTCCGTCAGGGCTACGGATACGCTGATCTTGATCCAAATGACAAGCACCGCCGGGCGATAGGCTTCGTCATGGTCATATTCCAAAAAATGGCAGCGAGCAGCACCGCCGCGATCAAACAAGCACTGACCAAGCGCGCGGACAAGATTCTGAGCAAAAAGAAGAAACCGGTGGAAAACCCGGTCCTGATAGGAGATGAGCGTTTCGCCGGAGAAATTGAAGAGAATAGTCGGGATTTCTACACGGACGAGTTCGCTCTGATAGAGCTGGAGCTCATCCTCGAACTGCTTGAGATGGAAGTCCCGGAAGATGGCAAGATTGAAGAGCTGTTCAATGTTATTGATGCCGTGAGCAAAGATGATCCAGCAAAGAAGGTACTCATTTTTACCGAATATCGCGGTACTCAAGATTTCCTAGTAGAGCAATTGGCAGCTCGTTATGGAGCTGATTGTACGACAATTATCAGGGGAGGAATGCCACTGGGAGAAAAGATCAGGAGCCAGAAAGAGTTTAGAGAGGATGAAGACAAAAGGTTCCTCGTCTCCACAGAGGCGGGCGGCGAGGGAATCAACCTCCAGTTTGCTCACATCCTGATAAATTATGACATGCCCTGGAACCCATTCCGCCTCGCCCAGCGATATGGGCGTCTCTACCGATTCGGTCAAAAGGAAGTGGTTCAGGTCTTCAATTTTGGTTACAAGGATTCCGTAGAGTCCTTGATCAGAGAGTATTTGGAGCGGAAGACCAGGACCGCTGCCGAAACGCTCACCAAGATAACTGGAGAAAAAGTCGAAGATATAGAGCAGTCGCTGCTGGGCATATATGAGGAGCATCTGGACTATGAAAAGATCTACCGTGAGGCCATGGCCAAGAAGGACTTGAAGCCGTCAAAAGCGATGATCGATGAAGCAGTAGCCAAGGGACAGGAAGCTTACAGAAAGGGGTATGAAATGCTTAAGAATGTTGGGCAGTTCAACCCTGACAGATTCAGACAATTCATAAGAAGCCCTTTGGATCTGAGCCATGTTGAAGAGTTCGTTCTCGAATTTATCAGTAGGAAGGGACCGCGGCTGACTCGCCCGAGGCCTGGCCTCTATTATTTTATTACTCCCAGAGTAATACGGTCTGATAAGGGAGTGCAGAAGAAGTACACAGAGGTGACGTTTAACCGACAACAGGCGATGAATGAACCCAGGATGGAATTTCTAGCAATGGGGCATCCACTGACTGATGCGGCCATTAGATACTCGGGCGGAGCAGAGATGGGTGGTTTTGCAGCTACCCGGCAAATCATGGATCATCGCTATTCAGGCATTGAAGGGGTCCATTTTAATTTCATGGTCAAGCGGACACAAAAGACCGGTGATCGAGATGATATCTTCTTTGATCTTGTTCCAATATTTTTGAAGTGGGACGGCACGGTGGTTGATGGAGCAGGTGAGGTCGCATTGGAAGCGTGGAAAGCGCGGGCCATACCCCAAAACAAACTGGTATTCCATGCAGACAGACTGGAGAATCTCCATAGGACTGCTTCAACCCTGGTGCGGGAGAAATACAAGGGCGAAGAGTTTTGGGACGATGACATAGTGTGCTTAAACGCGGCAGTGACAAGGTTTGTGTGACAGGACATGTCAGAAGCGATCATTCTTTGTGGTTTCGCCCAAGGTCTCGTTTTCTGGTACACGAGATTTCTTTTGTGCAAGACCAGAAGGCAAAGGAGAAGCGGTTTTTTCAAGCATCATCCGCGCATCGCTTAGCGCTCCGGGTTTTCTCTCCACTGGGAACAATTATCGGTCGGAGCCATTTCCACTGACCTGATCAAGACCGAGAAAGAGCTGAGCTTTACGCCACGGGATTAAGTCCGTTCATCCTGTTCAGGGGGTTCCCCAGGCATAGAAATTCCCGTCTACATCACCAAAATACACCACGCCATCAGCTATGGCGGGCGCAGTCATGATCGGTCTCCGACTTGGCGGTCTGACCAGATAGCGTTCCTCACCCGTTGCCTTGTCAAGCACGTAAAGGATTCCATCGTTAGCCCCAATGTAGAGGAGGTCTTCCGCAATAGATGGAGCTGAAATGACGACACGGGGAAGGAAATTAGAACCTACCACCATGCGTAACCCGATTTCTTTGCGCCAACGCTCTGAGTATGTGGAAAGGTCAAAGGCATGCAGGAGCCTTTGATCGTCCCCAAAAAAGAGTACCCCTTCATCTACCGCAATACTCGTGATGTCACCGAAGTAATGAAAATCACGGCCCCACAACGTTTTTTGATGCTCCAGATCCAGAGCGTAAAGTTGCCCAAGATCCTTATTTTGGTCGAGAGGGACAATCAGCACGTAGAGTACGCCACCAGAGACCGCCCAATCAGTGACCCCATCACCCGCCCCATCTTTCATGGCAAGAACTTGCCAAGTCTCGTCCGTGGCCGTGTCATACACGCAGATATCTCCATGTCCGGAAATCCAATAAACACGGTCCTTGAACACTACAGGGGACTTCGTGAACCAATGCTCGTGCTCCTCGATGAAAACCGGTCTCCCAGAATGGACGTCGGCAGCTCCATAGAATGCTCCGCCAGTGAACAGCATATCGCGATACACTATAGGAGGCACCAGGAACTGGGGTTTCTCGCGAAAATAAGGCAAGAGTGCCCCGCTGTCGAAGTCTACGGCAAAGGGCGTATAGTTTGCATCCGTGGCAAACACGGCGACACCTGGGGCCACGGCAATCCAAATTACTCCTCCAAAGGCTCCCGACTGGCCCTCGGGAAGCGGGCAATGGCATTTCCACTTCTGTAAACCTGAATCCGCGTGTACAGCGTACAAGTCGCGGTCTAGGGTTCCGAAGTAAACCAAGCCTTCAGACAGAACCACTGATGACATGATTTCTGTACCGGCTTTCCAACTCCAGTTCGGAGCGTCAGCGAACGTCCGAGCTGCCCGTGTGTAATAAACGCCTGTCTTTTGAAGATTCCCTCTGTACATTGTTCTTGGCCTGACTCCTTCCGTTAAGACTTACCTGCTGCGGAGTTACGTTACCAAACACAGAAAAGCGTGGTCAACGGAAATGAGAAGCCGGTCTGCAATGTATGTCGCTTGCCAATCTTGGCCAGACAAACAGATACAAGGTCATTCTGGAAGCATAATCCCAAGGACGACAGAAAACTACTTCTCCGATCCCCTTCATTTTATTCACTTTCACAATGAACTGAATTTGTGATACTATTAGAGCCCATTTCTCCAAATGTCTCTCTCAAAAGCTCACATGTGAGGTAACGGGCATGAGGGGCAGTCAGCTTGCACGCCAGTGGAAGATCATCCGTCTGCTCGAATCCCGCAAGCGGGGCCTCACCGTAACCGAACTCTCCGACGAATTGGAATCGCCCATCCGCACAATATACCGCGATCTAGAAGCGCTTCAGGGAGCAGGATTTCCTCTGTATTCGGAAAAGAATGAAAAGCAAGCGTACTGGAAATTCGTAGGGGGCTACAAGGCCAGCTCTGCAATACCTTTTACCGCAACCGAATTGATGTCTCTCCACATGAGCAGAGACCTGATGAAAATCTTTGAAGGAACTGCTTTCCACGAGAGTATCGAGTCTCTATTCGAGAAAATCAGAGCCTGCTTGTTGCCGGAGACCATCCGATACCTGGAAAATATCTCAGGAAGGCTGCAAATCGGATTTGGGCCACCAAAGAATTTTCAGAATTTTAAAGAAGTCATATCCAAGGTAAGCGAAGCAGCGGCGAAGCGAAAGCAGGTCGAGATTTTGTATAAGGCCGCCTCCACGGGAAAGGAGACTACGCGGAAAGTGGATCCTTACCAGGTATGGGCCATGAACGGGAGTTTCTACCTTATCGGCAAATGTCACATCAGAGAAGCGGTCAGAACTTTTGCAATGGACCGAATCAAGGAGATGAAAGTATTGGACGAATCCTTCATCTTCCCCAAAGATTTTTCGCTGGATGACTATTTGCAGACTGCTTTTCGGGTCATGCGAGGGAAACCTGAAATAGTCAGAGTCTATTTCGGTCCAGGCGCCGCGCAGGTGGTTAAAGAAAGGATATGGCATCCGTCGCAGGAAATCCGCGAGAATGAAGACGGAAGTCTTACGATTACCCTGGAGGTCCCGATCAATTACGAGATTGTTTCATGGATAATGGGCTTTGGTTCGGCCGCGAAAGTACTTGCTCCAGCCTCGCTCAAGAAGCGCATCCAGGAAGAGCTGCGAGCGACTTTGGACTCGTATCGACCTGATACGCCCGCAGTGACAAAAATCTTACCGGTGAAAGAAATCTCTGCTCGTGTGTCCTGATCTGACACACATGCTCCTTATACTCCGAAATATCATCGGGAAAGGAGCCTTCTCATGGAAGCCGGAATAAGAGAATTTTTGAGTCAGGTTAAGATCGGAGCCAAGCAGACCCACAATAACATGACGCTGTACTGCCTGCTTTCGGCCACAGAAGCGCCGGTTGACTTCCTCACGCTGGACGAGGCGTTGGACAAAGAAGCAGTGGCAATCACTGAGGTCGGCGAAGGTGGTTCAGTCCCAGAGTTGAAAGTTGTCAACCGGTCGAAACAAAAGGTATTGCTTCTGGATGGCGAGGAGCTTGTGGGAGCTAAACAGAATCGAGTCCTAAATGTTACCATTCTTATCGCTGCTCAGTCTGAAACGGTTATACCAGTGTCTTGTGTCGAGCAGGGTAGATGGTCTTACCGGAGCAGGCAATTTGGAAGCGAATCTCGGGCTATGAGCGCTCACTTGCGCAAACGGAAGTCCGAGACTGTGACAGATAACCTGAGGCATAGACAGAATTTCAGGTCAGACCAGGGAGTAGTATGGGAAGAAATAGAAAACAAATATGCTCGGATGGCAGCAGCGCCCTCTCCGACTATGGCGATGGCTGATCTCTACAAGTACCACGAGGATTTGAGCGCTGAATACCTGGCCGCCTTTCGTCCGGTAGACAACCAAATTGGCATCGTTGTGTTCATTGACGGAGAAATCGTCGGGACGGAATTCCTGGACAAGTTCGAATCCTTCAGGAAAAATCACGCGAAGCTGGTGCAGAGTTACATCATGGACGCCCTCGAAACGGCAACTCTGAAGTCGGAATTTACACGCAGACCGTCGAAGGCAAAAGCGAGGAGGATACTGGAATGCGCGGCCAGGGCATCTACGGAAAAAAGAGAGTCCGTCGCGTTGGGAGAAGATGTGCGATTTGAATCGAGTGAGGTCTTTGGAGCCGGTCTTGAGTTTGGGGGCCAGTTGCTCCAACTATCCATTTTCTTGAGAGAAGAGAATGAAGGCAAGGGCCACCGACCGTCGAAACTGAAGAGAGCCTCCGTCAGAAGGACTTCTTTTGCCAGAGAGTAATTATGTCTCAAGGGCTTATTCAGACTGACACAGACAGCATTGACCCCAGAGCACTGCTGACGAGCATCACGCAGATCTTGGAGTCCTGTGCGGCGACCGCCGCGTTAGCGGAACCCTATCGTGAGAAACTTGAAGAGTGTAAACGAGACCGACTCCGGATCGGGGTTATAGGTATAACAAGTTCCGGCAAATCGACCTTCCTGAATGCCTTGGTAGGAAGCCAATTACTTCCGGAACAATCTAAGGCTACTACTAATCTCTTGGTCTTCTGCCGTCGTGGATCTTTATGCTTAGAGGTTTCTTTCGAGGACGGCAGAAAGACAGAGCAATACTCGGGACAGTCTGTATCATCCAGGTTACTGCGAAGCTTTTGCGCTGAGGACCAGAATCCAAGAAACCAAAAGTGTGTTGCCGGAATAATCTTGTGGACGCCGACCATGCGTCTTGATGCCAAATTCGAGCTTGTTGACACACCCGGGCTTGACGCTTTCGGACTCGACCATCATGAAGAGTTGACGCTACGCCGTTTCTTGCCGGAAGCGGACATCGTGATTTACATGACGGCTATTCGAAACCCTCTGAAGAAGGCTGACCTGAGGGTACTCAACGAGATTGTTCAACATGATCAGCGAGTAATTTTCGTTCAAACAGGCATTGACCTTGAGGTTGACTCGACTGAACGGGGTAGAATTATTGAGAGTCGTGAGGAAAAGCTGGAGAAGCACATAGGTAGGCTGAAAAACGATGTGCAAAAGCATGCGCCCCACTTGAAAGCCTGGCACTATGCACAAGTCTCTTCAAAATGGGCTAAGAGCAGATGGAGATATTCGGATTCCGGATTTGATCCACTTCTTCAGTCTATTGAAAAATTCAGCAAAGATCTTATTCCCCTGATAGCTCGAACAGTTTTGAGGGAAACTTCAGGCTTACTCAAAGGAACTCTGAAGACCATTGAGCAAAGAATTCTGGAGCTGCAGGGAGACGAAGTTAGGGCTAAGGACAAAAAGGCAGAACGAAAAAGAGAACTGAACTTGCTCCAGAGGTGTCTTTCAAGTCTCAACGGAATTCTTGAGCAAGAGGAACGCAGTTGGGGTCGTTCGGTCTCACCAGGCAATCTTGCTGAAGAGATCCGGAATCAGCTTAGCCCTCATTTGTCAGAAGAAACGTTTCAAGAGAAATGGAACGACTGTGTGTCTAGACTTCAGGGAATGATGCGACCATTCCTTAAGTCTTTGGACAAAGCCGAGGAAAATTGTAGGACAGAGTTGGCGAAAGTGGAGATACAGGTATCGAGATCGACTGACGCATCATTGTCGGCTCCCCAAACCAGTCTCAATCTTTCGTGGAAGTGGACGACGGAAACAGTGTACGAAAGGAGATGGTACACACTGTGGCTTTATAGACACGAGAAGGAAGTAAAGAGAAAGGTTCTTGACCTAGAGAAGTCTAGAGACGACCTTTCGCGTTACGCTCAAAACGTTGGAAACGAGCTGACGAACCATTTCGGATGGTGGAAGGACAAGCGCATCCAAGAGCGATATATCGCACCAGTGCAGAAACGGCTGGAACAGCTAGAAAAGATGTATACGGCGATGGCTAATGTTTCGCTCCACGAGCTAGGTGATTTGCTCAGAACTAAGGAGTCGCTGACTCCGATCATGGAACAGATGTTGGGATTTCGGATCGCAGATCATTCGGAAAATCCACCGACCTCTCACGGTGTTATGGAAAACAAGATTCGTAGAAGTCCTGATATTTGCCATCCCTTGATCAGGTTAGCCATTTGCTACCGAGAGCTGAGATTTCATCGCCAGTTGTTGACAGTTCTCCAAGAACTAAACGGATCACTGAAAAGACCAGTGTTAGTCTGTCTTGGGATTAAGAAAGATGATGGCAAGAAATTGGTGAGTCTCCTGCGACACGACTTGCAGTCCGTAAACCACTTTGAGTTCGGCTCGGCTGTCAGCCTCTTTCGCTCACCGGACTCAGGCACCGAGTTCCCTGAAAAATTTGATTCGAAATGCCGAGTAACCTCAGAAGATTTGTCTATTTGGAGACACGTGACGTGTGTCATTCCACAGTCCATGAGTGAGAACATCAGCGAATCTAATTGGAACGAATTGCTTGCTGGGGCAGACGCCGTAGCGGTGTTTGTAAACCTCAGTCAGATTGGCAGCGGGCTGAACGATCTGCATTTTTCTCCATGGTCCAAGATTTTGCCAATGTTTCGCGAAAAGACGTTTTACATTTGTCTTGAAATGGCCTTATTTAGCACCAAACCCCATGAACTCGTTACACAAGTCATTCCCAAGCTGTGGCAAGAGAGTCCCTGCGGAAAGCGACCTCTTTTTCTGTCAGAGGATTATGATGTCCGGTACACAAGCTTTGCACAGTTTGGTCTTGGACTGCGGGAGACCGTGAGTCCCCTGGATCGACCGGCGCGGCGCGCTCTCGTGCGTCGCACTGTCCAGCAATGGCAAGAGCAAAGAATTCCAATGAATCCGCCATTTACAAGGAAATATTTGCAGGCGGCTTTCTTGGGAATAGCATCTGAAATGGAGACTTAAAGGGATGAATAATTGAGGGGACGTGAGAGCCCAGTCTTAATGACTAAAAGGAAAAAGGCACGTGAAGTACGGGCAGCTAACCGCTACACTGTAAACGCTATACTGAGGAGACCACATGGCTGATGATGCTACAGCTTTCAAAGATGAGGCGACAGAGGAACTAGAGAATTTTCTCCTGCGACAGGTCCAGGCAGCAGTGAGATCTGAGCTTGGACCCGTTGTAGATGAACTTTCGGACGATGTCCGGCGAGCCGTGCAAGATCTGAGGACCGAACTGGATAGGTCCGACAAAGAATCCAAAGAGAGTCTCAAAAAGCTGGAAGCAAAACTACTTGAAAAGATTGAATCCGTTCAAAATCGAATAGAATCACAGGTTTCAGAGCGATTGAACGAGCACCGGGCATTTTTGAAAGAGTCATTTGATCTATTGTCTACGGGTGAACAATTTCAGCAGCTTCTTCAAGATCAGTCCGATACGCGATCTACGGTGCTCAAAGGAGTCAAGCTCATATTGGCGAGAATGACCACGAATGACGAGTCTCGTGTTGCAGAGCTAAAACTGATCTCTGAAACTTTGAAGAAGCTGCGGTTGTTGGTAAGCATTGCTCTTGGGTTGGCAGGCTTAGCGGCCGCTATAAGTGCAGCGGTACTTCTGTGGGATTTATTGAAGTGAAATGGAGGCTGGGCCAATGAATATGGATGAATCTCATGACCAAGGACTTCTGAGGCGGTTCCAACAGGCGCGAGAGCGCCTGGGGCAGTTGTGCAGAGATCCAAAGTTTCTCGGTTGTCTGAATTCGTCACTAGCAGAGAATCAATTCGTGAAATTTCAGGAGACCCTAAGGCGATTGGAGCTAAATGACATCTACATCGGATCTCTTGGTGTACAAGGAGTCGGAAAGAGCACTCTTGTCAATGCACTCCTGTTCGGCCGGAGAATCTTACCGGTTGACGTGACGGAAACCACGGCAGTGCTGACTAAGATTTACTCCGCGGACGGAAATGACGAAAGAGCGGAGGTCATTTTTTCAGATGGCAGAGCGACGCTTCTACCCTTGAGTCAGGAAAGCCTCCGTGAGTATGTTCACAATGAATGTAATCCTAACAACGAGAAACGAGTAAATGAGCTTAGATGCTTTGTCCGGAGCAAGGTGTTGGCTCACGGTGTATGTTTGGTTGATACTCCGGGAGTGGCCTCCTTGAGCGAAGACATTGGAAGAGTGACCCTCGAATTTCTTCCGCAACTTTCTGCATCTCTTTTCATTACGATGACAACTCCCTGTCTTACAGCGACTGAGATGGGATTCTTGAGGTCCGCTTGGGATTATTGTGATCGATTCTTCTTTGTTCAGAACATATGGGGCGAAAGCCAAGAGAACATTGAGGATGCCACGAACGACATTCGTTCGAAGCTTTCGTTAATTGGAGAAGAAACCGGAAAGAACATTGAGCCAATCATCTACAGGGTTGATATTCATCGTGCCATGGAAGGCATGGCAAACGACCGGAAAGCGGAGGTTGAAGCGAGCGGCTTGTCTGAATTGATCATAGATCTTGATAAATATGTCAATAGCGGCGTCGTCAGGATACGATTGGAGCTTTTTCAGGCGTCTCTCGAATCATACCTTGGGAAGGCGTTAAGAGCTATAGATGTGCGTTTGTCAGCACTGGAGGACGAATCAAGGCAGAGTGACGAGGAATTTAGGGAGGAAGAAAAGCAATTCAAAAATAGAATTGACGAAGCAGAAGATAGGTGGCGACAAGCCGAGAGGAGATTCATTGATCGGGTCAGGGAAGCCTCACGAACTGCAGACAATCACCTCCGTGAGGCATTGGAAAATCTGCGCGAACGAATGGTGGCGGACATAGAGTCTCGAAAGATGAATGCCGAGCATATATCGAAGAGCTTCGATCAACGGATACGAGTGGCCCTTAGGCTGCCCACAGAGACCTGGGCAAGAGAGATCATGGCAGCCCTGGAGGACCTGCAAACGGATTTATCGTCAGAGTTGGACGAAGTGAGAAAAGAGTTTGAAAATCGATTCGGTCCAAGTGATCACGCCAGAATGGATGGTCGAGGAGCCCAGGATTGGGAATTTGGTGAGGGGGCAGGAACATTCTTCAAATGGGCAGGTACATTGGGAGTCACGTTACTAGCCAGTGAGGCTCTTCTCGCATGGCTGGGAATAGTTGCTGCGAGTTCCGCTGCTTTTGGTCCGGCCGGTTGGTTGGTTGCGGCAGGGCTGCTTCTTGGGGGATTGCTCCTCAAGAAATGGTGTGAGGAGAAAGCAGTTGCTGAGTTGCGACGAGCGGTTACTGATGCCCTTCGGACAGTGAGACGCGACGTGCTCAATAAGCTTGGATCTGCTGAAACCGGACTACTAGATCTCGCGGATGAAGTTAGGCAGGCTTTGGACCAAGAAATGGATCAACTACGCTGGCAAATGGAGCAAATGTGGCAGGACCGTTCTAGGTCCGAATCGGAGCGACAGCAAATCATACAGGAACTGCGTCAATGTGAGAGTCATCTGAAAAAGACCGAAGCAAGCGCATTAGAGGTAATCAATTCATGTCTGAACGGTTAGGGGCAAAAAGGGACATCCTCGACTTTCTGGAAAAGTTGAAAGGTCTCGCTGCAGATTTGGGGTGCATTGAAGCAGTGAACGTCTCATCTCGTCTGCAGGAGAAGCTTAAGAGAGATGAATGGTATCTCACGCTGGTTGGGGAGACTTCAAGCGGAAAATCTACAATGGCCAATTCTTTTATGGACGATGACCTGCTGCCTGCAACTTCCTCTTCAACGACGGGAGTGGTCACCCTAATACAAACCAGCGAGGACTATACGGAGGACAGATTTTATCCTGTTGACTCGCGGGGCCAAGTGGGATCTGAGATGAATAGGACGGAATTCCGTAAACAGGCAAAAGGAACCAGTACCACCAAGCGGCTTCTGGTCAAGAAACGCTCGATCCCACATCTACCAGCAGGCGTAACCATGGTGGATACCCCGGGCTTCAACTCGTGCGTGAAGGAGCACGTTGAAGTTCTTAACGAGTATCTTCCGGAAAGCGACGCAGTTGTATTTTTTCTTAATTACCGATTGGGTCTTCGAGAAGTTGATTTAGAGTATTTTCGACTTGTGACCCAGATTCTCCGGGATGGCCAAGAACAAAGCGATTCCACCTCTGGTCTCTTTACAGCCTTGAACTTTGCCCCGTTACCTGGTGAAGACAAGCGCGTTGTTGAGATACGGAACCGACTGAAGGAACGTGTAGGTTATGGCGGCCCTATCGGAATTCTAATCTCAAAACGGGTCGATGGGCGGGTTGTCCTTGAAAACGAAGCCCTTTCGGAATGGATTACCGGGGTAGTGGACAGCCCTAATCGTTTCCGCCGAATAATGAATAATGCCCTTATCCTTGCACAAGCGTTGCTTTACAGAATTGGAGAGGAGTTTCGGCTAAAGCAACAAGTATTCTTGAGCGATGAGGAGAATTTAGCGATTATTGTGACAAGGCTCAACGAGCTGAAAGACATTGAGAAATCCATGGTCCAGAGGGTGAGGCTCGCTGATAAGCAACTTAGCAATGCGATAGTGGAAACTTGTGACCGCCAGAATCTCCGCATTAAGCAAACGATTGACAATGAGCTTTCCGAGTCCAGTCGCTGGACTTCCATTGAATCTGCGAGCACCTACATAGCTGAAACTCTCGTGGAGTGCGGTATCAACGATGCTGCCCATGAGCTTTCCAACCTGATCCGACATGAAATCGAACTCCTCAACAGAGACCTCGATAATCTGGCCGCCAATGTGGACGAGAAAATTAAGAATCTTTTGGAACTACCTCTGGACAAACTTTATGGAGGCGTTGACGAGAGGCTTTTAGGCAAGCTCGCTGAGCTTCTGGGTGGCCGAGGGCTCGGCTATTACTTGGGAAGACTGGGGGGAGCTATCGGTGACAAGGGCGTAGTAGGAGTGATGAATCTTGCGAGAAAGCTCATGGGATACGCCAACAGACTGTGGGGCTCGACTATCTTCGGAAGAGAAGCTATGGCAAGGGTCCCGGCGGTCTTGAAGCAGTTCGGCCTAACCACTTCTCGGGTCGCCGGAGCTGCAGCCGTTGTGGCGCTGGAAATAGCAGTCTACTTGTACAAGGCAGCTACATGGAAGAGCAAGCTTCGGAAGAAGTTGGCACCGGTGATTGACGAGCATGTGAGAGAACTGAAGGATCAAGCACTGGAAGCAGCCAAGGACATCATTGAAACAACAAGTCAGATGGTTGCGGATAACTACTCGCGGCGCATCGAGGTACTTTCGGAAGCTTTGTCAGCGAGAGAACAAGGAAGAAACATCGACCCAGAAGTCATGAAATCTTGGACTCAAAAATGGTCAGATTTGATGGACCGTTTTGTTCGACTTGGCGAGAAAGTGAAAGGAGTGTGAAGAGTGGAAAAGAAGAGAGATCTTCCTGCGGTTTCTGGCATAAGGCAAGTCACTACAGTAGATTCAGCCGGTGCTCAAGGCGGTTTGCCCATGGAAACGAAGGTCAAAGCCTGGGAAGCGGGCATTGATGTTGCGCATCAGATCGGATCAATGCTCGTTTTTGCTGCAAACGTTCATGCTGAAGGCGCTCAACTTCGTCAGCGAACGGACGCAGCGTGGGAAGAGACGCGACAGAGAATCGCACTTATTGACAAGGAAGCGGCTGCCGAAGTGATGAGACTGGCCAAGGCTCTTGAGGATACTCAGGAACGAACCAAACAACTTGGGATGATAACGAACCTGATAGCTACCCAACCTAATTTGCCGGAAGAAATCTGCAAGGGTCTCAGAGCAGCACTGGAAAATCTCACTCAGAAAGGCTGAGTATGTCTGGGGCCAGAGATATCTTAAGTGCTGCTCGTGAAGTCCTGGAGGTCGCGGGGAATGAGTGGCTGAAGGACAAACGACGCTTCGCCCAGAGGTCAGCCGCTGAAGCCGCTACCAATGAAGCTGCGAGTCAACGAAAAGCCGAGCTGCGGACATTAGTGTCAAGAGCGAAACAGATCCATGAGATTGATGCACAGATTGAGCTGCTGAAGACCCTTCCGGCACGAGAATCTGAGACTGCCGAGCCTTTAATCAGGGGTCTCAGACAAGCCCGTGATAGGCTGGCCAAGAGCAAAGCCAGGACCTAGCTCTGCTGTGTGGAGAATGAGATCCTGCTTCCTTGATCAAGCCAAGGCCAATTATCAGAGCTAAGGTATAATCCTGCTACGGGTTGATGAATTTAATTCGAGCCTGACGATTTTTGAGGTCATCAGTAACCCCAAGTCTCATGTCTTAGAGCCGACCTATTCAGCTCGTCCCGGTGCAATCTCCACTGCGGCATGAAGTTGTCCATTAGGGCAGCAAATCGGTCGTTGTGAAGTCGTTCCAAGAGATGCACCATCTCGTGGACGATGATGTACTCAAGGCATTGCAGTGGTTTCTTGATGAGTTCCAAGTTGAGCCAAATACGGCGGGCCTTGATGGTGCATGTTCCCCACTTGGTTTTCATCTGCTTCACGCCCCAGTCCGCAACTTGCACGCCGAGGACGCTCTCCCATTTCTCGATCAGGGGCGGAATCATCGCCTTGAGCTGCTGGCGATACCACTTGACGAAAACCCTTTGCCGTTGAGAAGCATTGCTTCCTTCCCGGACGTACAAGTCAATAATGCTCTTGCTGCGAACGACTACGCGAGGATGGCCCTTCTGAGAAACCACATTCAGACGATAGCGATGGCCCTGGAAATAATGGCTTTCACCGGTGACATACTCGCGCTCAGACTGCCGTTCCTGCCCATCAAACTTTGCCTTCTGTCGCTTAATCCAGGCCAACCGCGTGATAACCGCCAAGCGTATTGCCTCGTCATTCACGTGCAACGGAGCGGCGACTCGCACCCTTCCGGCAGGCGGATAAACCCCTAGATGCAGATTCTTGATCTTCTTGCGAACCACTTCAACAAGCAGTCCGCTTACCCTAATATGATGGACTTCAGTATTCACTCTGGTTCCACACCAAGTCAAAAATTCGGTTGGTCAAGACCTCTTCCTTTAAGTGCTTAAGGATGGCGAAGCGCACTTCCTTTTCCTTGAACCGGTTGCCCCGCCAATCATCTTTCTTTGTTTGCCGAATTTCAGCATCAAGAGCGATTGCGAGTTTTTCGTCATTACCTAGGTTGTCGTACAAAGCCCTCTTAGGGGAAGTATCGATTGATTTGGGGTACTCCATCCCAGCTCCGGGATTATGCGCTTTCCTGGCGAGTTCAACGATCCTGGCAAGGTATTGTTCATACTCTAACGCTTTCGCCCTACGCTCCTTGATAAGCGCGTCCAGCAGTTCCGACATTTTCTCATAGTATTTCGGATTGATCGGCTGCTCGTCTATGATCAGCTTGCGAAGGTTGTTTTCAATAGTCTCGGCTACTGCTTCCTTATCCTTTTGAATACCATCGGGCAGCTTATCAATCGCCTCCTCGCCCCGCTCCACCAGCAACTGGATCAGGCTCATATCATCGAAGGCTGAGATTTTCTGGCTCTCCTCGGCTACGATATATGTATCTATGAGGTGACGCATCGCAGGTTCGTACATCTTGAGATCGATGTAGTCGCCACTGGCTAACTTGACTTCGCTCCGAGCCTTCTCGAAATGTTCCACTTCTTGCTTGATCGTATGGACTTCTTCTGGCGTATAGCCCGCCTTATCAAGTTCATTGGCTAGATCGGCATACGCTCGGAGGAGCGATGCCGTCAGCTTGTAGAATGCTAATCGTCTGGGCTCATTGTCCTTCAACTGGTCTTTGTCCGCAGTATCCTTGGCACAGAAGTAACGGAGGTAGGCTGCTGTGTCTTTTGGTGGCTCCACCGGTTCACATAGTCCCTTAATTGCCTCACGAGCGTCTTCTAGCCACTCTTTCGCTTTTTCCAGCCGCTCCTTCAGCAGTCCGGCTACATCTTCCTTATCGTATCCGTCTAGTGCGCCGGACGTATAGTCCGCGACTGCCCCTTCAAGACTCTTGAACAGATCCTTGTAGTCAATGATATAGCCGTACTCCTTGTCGTCCCTGGGCGCTCTGAGGAATTGACCCTTTCGTGCTCTTATTTATTGACCCGTCTAATGCGCGAGTGATTCTTGGTTCATTTTGATTTGGATTTTTGTTTCTTGGAAGAGTTTTGATTTTGAGA
>Ga0172371_10002086_pt1 | contig 31913 bp, 22 predicted proteins | sample Lak12m_FD_114543 | JGI IMG/M metagenome (GOLD analysis project Ga0172371, IMG submission 114543) | Freshwater microbial communities from Kabuno Bay, South-Kivu, Congo - kab_022012_12m | ecosystem: Environmental > Aquatic > Freshwater > Lake | place: Democratic Republic of the Congo: South-Kivu...
AACCATTACGTCCGTAACGGCCGGGTCGCTGCTGAAGAGCCGCGCCATCCACGGGGCGCAGAGGAAGAAGACCAGAGCCACACCGCCCCCGTAGAGCAGGGCGAACCGCGTGGAAACGCCGAAGGCTTCGCTGATGCGATCCATCCGCCCGGCCCCGAAGTTCTGGCTGATAAACGGCGTCAGGGACATCCCCAGCGCCATGGGAATGACGAAGGCGAACATCTCCAGACGCCCTGCCGCCCCGCTGGCAGCTACCGCCTCGCTCCCGAATCCGCCGAGCAGGCGGGTGATCACGCCGGCCGAGATGGGCATCAGGATCATGCTCAGCACGCTCGGGATGCCAAGCTTCAGGATGCGCCTGAACGTGGCGACGTACTCCGCCACGGGCCACGCCTCGAAGACCAGCAGGTGATGTTTGCGCCTCAGCACAAAGAACAGCCAGGCCGTCTGGAATACCTGTGCAACCACGGTGGCCAGCGCCGAACCCCGGATCCCGAGCGCAGGGAAACCGAGCAGTCCGAAGATCATCACAGGGTTCAGCGCCATGTTGACGGCCGCCCCCACGATCATGAATCGGCTGGCAGTCCGGGAATCGCCCGCCGAAATCAGTATCCCGTTGCCGGTCATGGGGAGCGACATGAAGATCGCGCCTATGTACCAGATGCGCATGAACTGGCTGATCAAGGGGAGCGTCCTGGCGTCAGCTCCGAGCTTGGTGAATAGCGGGACCATGGTCAGGTACCCGGCGGTGGTCAGGATCGCGGTGATGATGAAAGTAAGGACAATGCCATGCGTGGTTGTCCGCGCGGCGCCCGTGTGGTCATGCCGGCCCATGGCGTGGGATACAAGGGTGGTGATGCCGGTCCCGATGCCGCCGGCTATGAAGGTGAGCAGCATGATTACCGGGACAGTGAACCCCATTGCCGCGAGGGGCAGCGTTCCAAGGCGCGACACGAAGTACGCGTCCGTGAGGCTGTAGGCGTTCATGGCAAAGGTGCCTGCCAGCATGGGAAAAGCCATGTTGACCAGTGTGCGCTTTACGTTGTCTCTGACCAGCACGGACATCGTTTCGTTTCCCTTCCTCCCTCGTTACACGTAGCGGGCTGCTATAGCGACATTCCGACTTCAGCGCAACTGTCCACATAGGGATGCCATGGAATGGATACAGCCGTGTTCCGAAGATTGCCGCGGGTCTCATCTCGGACTGGTCGTGTGCCACAACCGGGTCTACTTCTTCTTGAACTCCCCGGCGTCCAGCTTCTTGAAGAACTCGGTGGGGGTCCAGCTGGCGTTGTATACCTGTATCTGGGCCAAAGTCTTCATTTCTCGAACGACTTCCCACCCGTTTGTGATGTGCTGCGGGCTGATCCTCAGATGGTTCAACTGCATACCCTTGAGCGGGGATAGGTCGCCAACCTTCGTGTCCTCCACATTCAACGTCTTCAGGGGCATACCCCTGAGCGGGGACAGATCCGAAACCTCTGTTGCACCCACACTGAGGTCTGTCAGCGGCAGGTCCCGCAATGGAGACAGGTCGGCCACGTGAGTGTGCCCCACGCTCAGGCATGTCAACGGCATGCCCTTCAGTGGGGAGAGGTCAGAGATTTCCGTATTTCCCGCGTCAAGGTACAGCAGTGACATCCCCCTGAGCGGCGACAGATCGGTTATCTTTGTATTCTGCAGGTTAAGGTATGTCAGGGGCCGTCCTTTGAGCGGGACGAGATCCACAATCCGTGTGGATGGAGCATACAAGTAGGTTAGCGGCATGCGCTTGAGCGGGGTAAGGTCCGCCACCCTGGTCCTGTCAATGTTTAGTTCTGACAGGGGAATCCCCTCCAAAGGACGCAGATCCATGACATCTTCTCGTACTTGCAGGATGAGCCTGAGTTTCCCTTCACCGATAGGAGTCAATGCTTTACCCACCCCTGGCCAAACCTTGTCTATCTGATTCCGATACATCGGAAGATTCTGCTTCGCGGATTGCGAGAACTTCACCGCCAGACCAGGAACGTTTTCCCGCATGAACAACTCGGACAACTCTCCGGCAGGCGATGAAGCGGGTCCTCTTTCGACCGCCGAACGGCAGGCTTCTGCCAGTCGTTGGGCCAGTGGATCCGCCTGACGCAACGCGGAATACACCTGGCCGTGTTCCAGGGCCCTCTTGTATTCGCCCTGAATACACAGCAATCCTGCCGCCAGGCATTGTGCCGGGGCCAGATCAGGGTCGTATTCACAGGCGGTTTCCACCGCGCTCAATGCCGTGGCAAAGTCGTTGTTGAGAATCAGCATTCTGGCCGTCTCTACCAGAGCCGGCGCTGACTGCTTACGGTCCTGTTGCCGGCGGTCCTGTTCCTTCTTGAACCGATCCAGCGCCTGCTCGGCACGTTCCCATTGGGTCTTGGCCCGATTTCGTTCGGTCATTACTCTCACCGTGAAGACTACGGAGCCCGTTACGATAATCGCCAGCGCCGCCGCGATGGCCGTGAAGACCCCCTTGTTCCGCTTCACGAGGAGCGTGAACTGCGTCCAAGCGCCGGCCTGCTCGACGGAGGTGGCGAAACCGGTCTGGTAGGCCTCAACGTCGTGCTGGAGCCCCTTGACCGACTGGTAGCGGTCTTCCTGTGACCGCGCCAGCGCCTTCATGGCCACCGCACCAAGCGAGTCTGGAATCCGTCCGCCGGGCAGATGGAGCAAGGCGCATGGCGCAGAGTGCATGGCGTCCGGAGCAGCGGCCTTCGGGTTCGCCCCCTCCCGCCCCCCATGCGCCATGCGCTTTGCGCTTTACGCGGTCGCGTTGAACGCCGTGGGCGGCGTGATCTCCCCCCGGGTGATCTTCTTCAGGATCTCGTCCACCGTGCTGCCCATGATCGGCGGCTGGAGCGTCAGGATGGTGTACAGGATCGCCCCCAGCGCATACACATCCGTCGTCTCCGCGAAGCTCTCCGTATCGCCCAGCGCCTGTTCCGGCGCCATGAACCCCGGCGTCCCCATGATCGCCCCATCCAGGGTCTTCAGGATCTCTCCGCCCTCATCCTTCCGGACGGAGTCAATCAGGTTCTCCGGCAGCTTCTGGGATGCCGCACTGTCTTTGACCACCACCCGCTTCTTCTTCTCCTTCGGAAGGACCTTCGCCAGACCCCAGTCCATCACCTGTACTTCCCCGTACTCCCCGATCATGATGTTTTCAGGTTTCAGGTCCCGGTGAATCACCCGCTTGCTGTGGGCGAAGGCGACGGCATCGCAGACCCGCTGGAAGACCGTCAACAGACGTGGCAAGGGGTACTCCTCGATCGTGGCCTTGTCCCCGTCCTTGATTGCCTTGAGGATGTGTTTCAGGGTTCGGCCCTGCACGAACTTCATCGTGTAGAACACGTTCCCGGAGGCATCCACCCCCAGTTCATGAATTGGGACGATACCCGGGTGTTGGAGCTGGGATGTCACCTGGGCCTCTTCGATAAACCGCAGCACCTGCTCCTTGGTGGCCTGCTTGGGGTTCAGCAGCACCTTCATGGCCACGGTGCGCCGTAGGTTGTGATCCCGGGCATTGATGACCGCGCCCATGCCGCCCTTGGCCACCACATCGCCCAGCTTGTACTTCCGGCCCTTCTCGTCGGTCAGGACCTGGGCGGCGGTGGACGAATCAGTGCTGTCCAGGCTGACGCCGCCGTCCAGTTTCTGCTTCTCCATGTACTCGGTGATCGTGACCCCGTCCCGATGGATCGAGGACTGGAGGGCCTGCTTGATCCCGGTGATGTCGACGCGCCAGTCGGCCTTTGCGGAGCCATCTGAACCCACCCCGCCCTGCGGGCACCCCTCCGGAGGAGGGGACCCCGGAGTATTCTGCACAGCATCATGATCCCCTCCCTGGGAGGGGTGGCCGTAGGCCGGGGTGGGTTCTCCCGCTCTTTTGGGAATCCTCAGCTCCCCGCCGCACTGCGGGCACTTCGTGCCTTGTCCGCCGTAGAGCGTGGCGGTCTCCAGATGCTGGTGACAATGCGGACACTCAAATTTCACGGCACACATCCTCTGCTTGATCAACCCCTCCACACCAAACCGTCCATCGCATTCCAGTCAAGCCCCGTATCGTACGCGTCCTCGCGTTATGATACGCGGGCGGGCCTATCGGCCTGAATCAACAGACCGCCCGGAATCCACCGACCGCCCAGAGTCAACAGATCGCCCCGAGTCGACGGATGTACCGGAATCAACAGACGTGCCGGAGTCGACCGACCGTCCGTCGTCCGTTGACCGCCGGTTGTCGAACGTCTCGCCCGTCAGGACTATTTCTACCGCGTTCTGTCCCCGGGCAGGGACCGTCAGGTTGGCTGTGGCCTCGATGGTTCCGGCGTCCCAACTCCTGCCGAAGTACTTCAGCAGCACCCTGCAGGAGTACTGTCCGGACATGACCGATATCTCCGGCGGCTCACTGAACTGGTCTTTTTCGACATGCGCGACCAGGTTTGACCCCTTGCGGATGTCCACCTTGAATTCCTTGCAGTACTCACGCTTGACGATACTGGTGTTGCGAAACTTCCCGGTGGGAACCGCGTCTGTAACGACGAGACCGTTTTCGTCCCGCACAACAGTCTCGGTCCCATCTTCGCCCCGGGTGGTCCTTGGTTTATCCTCGTAGATGGGCACGGTCTCCAGGTAGGTGTTGATCCTGACAACGCTCAGCGCCACGGTCCGCCTGGTCGAGGGTTCCTCCACCTCGACGAGAATCTCCGTGCGGATGGCATCGCACTCCACAGTGCGTTTGGGCATGTTGCGCAACGCTTCTTCGGTTGTGGGGGGTGACACAAGGTCCTTGGTGATGTCAGGGATGGAGAACACTACAGCCGGACTATGGAATATCAATGCTGTCCTGCCGGGTTTGCCGGCTGCGGAAAGCAGGAGCGTGGCGTTGGGCCATGTCCCGACAACCTCGCACTTGGCAATACCGGGATCCGCCACGGCGAGGATTGGCGGGTCTGGTTTCGTGGGCCAACCCGTGATGTCGGGAGACTGGCGTTCATAGGGTGGAGCCGTTGGCATGAACGCACCCTGCAACTTCAGGGGGGGCGGCGCTTTGCCAGGTTCCAGGGGCAGGAATGCCTCCATCTGCAGGCGTCCGTCCTGACCATTGACAGCTCTCCATTGCTGTGCAGCAACGCCATTTGTGTGCACAAGCGCTGCCGCCGTGATATCGGAAAATACCGAGTTGGCAATCATGACCGGCTCGCTGATGGATCCGTCCTTGAACTTGAGGCAGAGCATCTGTTCGCCGCGGTTGCAGGTCACCCGCGCCCGAATCACTTTGTCGGCCGGCTTGTACGCGTTGCTCCAGGCCACTTCGTACTTGGGGTGGATTTCGAAATCCAGGTCCGACTGGCCCTCTCCCCGGACAGCGCGAAAATACGGCACGGAAACAAGGCCTCCGGGCCAGCCTTCCGCCCGGACATCGTTCAGTATCTCGGCGCCGAACACTACAGCCTTTTCGGCCCTCGTATTGAGTCCAACCGGGATGATGGCATCGTAATCAACATCTCCCAGCGGGCTGATCCTGGGATAGATCCGAACCCCATAGGGCTTCAACATGCGCGCTGCTTCGAACAAGTTCTCGTTCTCGGACCTGCTGATGGTGAAGGCCATGCCGGTGTCGAATTCAAGGAAGTTTGTCCGCGCGCAGCGGTCCGACAGAAACGAGATACCCCGCAGGGGTTTGAACGGCAGGGGCCAGTCTTCGTACCAGGTGAAAGCCACGTCACCGCCCAGCGATGCAGGGTTCCGGTTCCGCAGGAACAGGTATTTCCTGGTGTTGCTCGTATCGCCATGGGCCAACGCGAAACGGATTTCATAGAAGCTCTGCTGCTGCGTGTAGTTGTACTTGTACTGGTCCAAACCTATCATCACCGCATCAGTACCCTGGTCGGCGCCGGGAATCCATTCGCAGAGAACCTGGGCAATACCTACCGGTACCTGGACACAGTCGATCGCGACAGCCCACCAGTGGCCCTTGACAACATCTCCCGGGATTTCTGAGAAGATCGTACGGCCCATGTCGAAGATAACATATCCCTGCGAGACGAAATCGCCGCTGCCGGGGAACGTGTAGCCCAGGGTATAGGGACCGAGATCCCGCGCCAGCTTGAACTCGTCAAACTGCCTCTCCTGGACAACCTTGCTGAACCACAGGTTCACCGATTCGATGTCGATGTTGGTGGGCGGGGTGGCCGGTGCCACGGAAGCGGCCGCTTTGGTTTTCGCCGCCTTCTTTGTTGCCTTGGTAGAACCACCCGCCAGGAACTGCATGTTGAGGAGATCATCCGCCTGCATGTGGCGAATCTTCCAGTCCTTGTCTTCCCGGACCATCAGCACAAGGAGCCCGTATTTCCGGTCGACAGTAGAGCCATCCTTCATCTGCGCTGTGTAGCTGCACGCGCACCGCACGATGGCCTGGCTGCCGTTGCCCGCGGATCCGGCGGCCCGTTCCTCCACGGTGAGATCCTTGAAAGTCATCGCCTGTTTGACGTTCTGGAGCTGACGCACGAAATGGCGGATGGATTCCGGGCTCATGCTCTTGCTGGCCAGGCAGGATTCGAATGTAGGAAGGTCGCCGGCGGCTTGTGCTGTCAGGGCCTTCTTTACCACATCGAATGGTTTTGCTGCGCCGCCTTCCACCGGATCGGCCTGGCGCATCAGCACGGCTCCATCCGTGGGCGGGGCGGGCGTTGTGGTAGCAGCGGCCTTGGTCTTCTTGCCTTTCTGGAACTCCTGCATCTGTTCGCGGTCACGCCGGATGAACTCCTGGAACGTCTCGTCGGCGCCGGCTGCAGGAAAGACGACCGTGCATATCACAAATGCAGCCAGCGCAACCAGAGCCGTTCGCAGTTTGGATCGGTTTACGCTTCTCATCGGGCCTTTCCGCTGCTGTCGTTCTGGCAGAACATCATCCCGTTCAAGATACCCGTGGTTGACCTGGTTGGGTAGCGGTATAATTTCTCAGAGACCGCATTCCTTTTTGATCTGGGCCACGCTTTCCGCGGGCAGGATCAGGCTAAGCGTCCAGCCGGGATTGATGTAAAGCCCCAGTTCGGGCGGACATCCCCGAAGAAGCCATGTGCTTTCGACCAGCAGCCCCGAGGTAGCCGCAATACCCATGTTCGGCAGAGTGGATGCACGCCCGGAATCGGTGAAAACAGGAACCATGCGGCCCTGGGACACGTCCATGATCAGGGGCTTGAACGGCTTGCCTGCGGAAATGTCCTCGTTGGCCATGGGCGAGGGGACAAAGACTTTCTCTTTCAGGAGCACGTTAACGAAATCCGTGATGGTTGCCGTGTTGGCCCGGCAGTTGTTCAGCACACGCTCCATTTCGTTCCCCGGCGTAAGCTCGTGGAGCGGTTCGTCACCGTCCTGCATCTCGTGGATCTGTTCTTCCTTCGCACCGCCACCGAATAGCTTGCTGAAGAAACCCATTGCGGGCCTCCTTTCCCGGTTCCGTCATTCTGCCATGGCAAAGCCCCTACGACATCCGGGCGATAAGCCGGATCGCCGCGTCCACGAGGATTCCGCCGGCCGAGGGCGCAAAAGCACGATTATTGGTCTCGTACCGTCCCTCGCGCAGCGCGGCTTCAGTCACAATATATCCCTGTACTTCACCGTTGACGAGGTTTACGCAGAAGACGCGGCGTGGCGCCAGCCACTTTGTCATCAGGTCGTACTCGACAAACAGTTCGCCCGGGAAACCTGCCAGGCAGGCTTCGCCGATCCGCACAACCTGCACATCCATCGGGTCATAGTCGGCCATCACCTTCCGGAAAAGGCCGGATGCGTCGCACTCGGCAAGAAAGAGCGTTTCCTCCGCACCGAAGACGTCGCATTCGGCCGTACGTACGTCGGCCCGGGGCGCATTCTGTTTCTTGAGTTGTGCGAAGACGCGGCGGTACGCGGATACCAGCCGCTTCGCCGTTGTCACGTCGGGCAGTACCCTCAAGGGCAGATGCACAGACTTGATCATTCCCGCCAGTACCGGGGAAGCACTGAAAGCCGTGTCCGGCACGGTTCGCACGGCGCGCAGGATCGCGGCGCCCAGCAACCGGCCCAGTCGCTCCGCTTCGGCAAATGTCTGGCTCCGCACATCATGCCGCGGACTCTGGTTGCCGGCCGGCCCGGTGTGGTAGAGCACCGTCAGCGATTCGCCCAGGTGTTCCCGTAGATGGACGCGTGTGTAGTGCGGGAAATCGGAGGAAACCAGCTTCGAGTCTTCATGCAGCACCGTCGGGTGCATGCAATAGGTGACGGAAATCGCCAGCAGTCTTCTGCTCTTCCGTTCGCGTACCACCAGTGTGCCGACCTCGGGGTCCCGCGCTCCGTGTACCGGATCATGGCGGTTGCCGCCAACACCGTCTATCCTGGCAGAGGTCCATGCCAGTTCGGCCGGTCGTAGCCCTCTGGCAGCATCAACTGATGCTGCCACGATCCCGTCCTGCATGAGCTGCAGGTACTCCGGATCCACGGGCGGCACCACCGGCGAGGGACCCCATTCGAGAACATCCGCCGTGTGAGGGCCCGAGTGCGTGTGTGAGGTACTGATGAATACCCCCGTCTCCTGAATGCCGGTTGCCCGGCCTACCGCTTTCCGCCAGCGCAGGGCCACTGGTGGGTTCACAAAAAGGTTGTCCACAGCCACCAGGAGAACTGCCTGCGACCCGTTCCGGAGGCACAATGCACTTGCCCACAGCTGATCATGGATGCCTGTCGAGATGCGGTCCACGTGCGGAAACCCGCAGAGGAACATGGGCTTGCGTGGACTGATGTCCTTGGAACCGGTACCGGCGAGCAGCCCTTCGTCTTCACGCCGCTGTGTTGCACTCTTCCTGTTTCGTTTCGCTTTCGCCTTTCCCGTCTTCGTTGGCATGGCTCCGAGCATAGGAGGCGTCTGTCCGTAAGTACAGAGCAGACCCGTGCCCTGCTGAATGCGGCAGAAAACATCTATCTCGCAGCAGGCAACATGGTTCGCCAGTGGTTTGAAAGCCAGGGTCTGTCTCTGTTCCACAATCGGCGTCCATCGGCGGTTCCTTTCGTCTTGAGCTGCATCGTTGGCCGCCTTTGTACTTTTTGTAGCTAGTTGCGTTTTCTTTTCATAACCTTCTCGCTCGACGGCTATGAAAGACTCCTTTTCCGCGTTCTGTATCGCCGCGCCGCACTCCGGCAGCGGCAAGACGACGATCGCTGTCGCTCTCATCGGCGCGCTCGCGAAGCGGGGCCTTCGCGTCCAGCCCTTCAAGTGCGGTCCCGACTACATAGACACGACCTACCACAGGCAGGCCGCGGGTGTTCCATCCATCAACCTCGACACCTGGATGATGCACCCGGAAGGCATGCGCCGATCGTTCGTGCGGAATTCCCGGGAGCCGGATGTCGCCGTCATCGAAGGAGTCATGGGGCTGTTCGACGGGGCTTCACCCGCATCCCTCGAAGGCAGCACGGCGGACTGCGCAAGACTGCTTGGCATTCCCGTTGTTCTCGTTGTCGATGCACACGGGATCGCCGGCAGCATCGCCCCACTGGTCGCCGGATTCACGCATTTCAACCGCCATGTCCGGATCTGCGGAGTTATTGCCAACAACGTCGGCAGCAGGACACACAGGCAGATCCTCGCGGACGCCCTTTCCGCGGCCAGGCTCCCGCCCCTCATCGGCGCTTTGCCCGGGAACCCGGCCTGGTCGCTCCGGGAACGTCACCTCGGCCTCGTCCCTTCCATCGAGAGGAAAAGGAATAACAGATGGTTTGCGGATCTCGCGGCCGCGGCGGGAGAACACATCGACATCAAACAGCTCCTCACCCTGTCACGGATCAGGAGGCCGCTGGCCGGTCCGGCGGAGACCATTCCGAAGCCTTCCGCCCGGATCGGCATCGCCATGGACAAGGCGTTCCACTTTTACTATCCGGACAACCTCCATCACCTGCGCCGGGCAGGTTTCGAACTTGTCGAATTCTCACCGCTCAAGGACAGGAGAGTGCCGGGGAACATCGACTGGCTCTACATCGGCGGCGGCTTCCCCGAGGTCTTCGCCGCGGAGCTCGCTGCGAATTCAGCGATTCGAGAGTCCATCCGTGCCTTTGCCGAATCAGGCGGCAGGATCTACGCCGAATGCGGCGGACTCATGTACCTCTGCAGAAGCCTGGTGAATAACGCCGGCAGGAAATTCCCCATGTGCGGAGTGCTCCCGGCCGGGACATTCATGACGAAGAAGCTTCACTCCCTTGGCTATCGCGAAGTTCGCGCCATTTGCGACCTGCCATTCTGCAAGGCAAACACCGTTTTCCGCGGCCATGAATTTCACTGGTCGGATATCAAGTTCGACAGGCCGCTTCCTCCGCTGTTCAGGAGCATCGTCGGGAAGCATGCGGGACCCGGTACAGGAATCCGCTTCCGCAATGTGGCCGCGAGCTACATCCACCTCCACTTTGAATCGAATCCGCGGGCGGTCAGGCAAACCGGCGTTCCCCGCTGATCCCGCAGGCGTGAAACTGAAGAACCACCGGCTTGAAGCCGGTGGGTTCGAATCCTGTCGAATGCAATTCGACTCTACCGCCGGATTCATTCCATAGGGGGTAGGGCGAACCGTCCCCGGTGAGCCGTCCGTATCCGGCTCGCCCAGAGGGCTCGCCCTACCGAACACCGCTCGTCCTTCGGGCTTCCCCCCCCCTATTTTTCGCCTGCGGGGCGAGGGGTTCCCGCCACAGGCCGGCCTGCCTGCGGCACGGCCCACCATCCCCGATGGAGACACTGATCGGCAAAGTTCCCGCGCGCGTATGTCTCACTTTCGACCTTGGAGTCCCCGGTCTCCGGGATCTAGTATCTTCCATCGACATTGTGTCGAACAGGAGGTCCCACATGGCTGACATATCAAGTGCTCCGGTGAAGCGGTTGCTCGTTGAGTCGTCGGGCGGCATGCGCTTGGCTGGCAGTGCGTTGGACAGGGCAGTGGCCGAGGCGGAGGTCTTCCTGCGTGCGCTCGGCAAGGCGGCCGGCCAGGTTGCGGCAGCCGACCAGCGCAAGACCATCCAGGATACCGATATCACCGCAGCCCTTTCGTCCATGGGGCGTGGCAGCGTATCTCCGTGACCGCGTATTGAACAGGCCAGCGATTTCCCTCTCCTGACCTGCATGGTGCACGAGTTCTCGTGCAATAGGAGGGCTAAGCCGGAACAATTCAATTGAAGATGAGAGAAACCGCAGACTTGTCCTGCGTAGCCCACAGGGCGAAGCGGGACAAACGCAGATTCACGCGGATGTCCAGACACAGATTCAGTCTGCAATTCGGCTCACCGGAAGGTGAACCGAATTGCAGACTGCTGTCCGTGTCCATATCGGCGTCCCTCTGCGTTCATCCGCGGTTACATTTCCTCCCGAACTGCATCGTTCCGGCTAAGACGATTCCCGGGGACCGTTTGGAGGATTGATGTCGTTGATGAGGCAGGTGGTTCAGAATGAAGATAGACCGCATATTCGTGTCAAAGATCGACCCGGAAGTCCTGACCTTCCAGGGGTTTGACCAGGTAGGTTGTTTTGGGTGCGGTTGTGCCGACGCGTGCTGCGGACATGGATGTGATGTCGACAAGGGCTCCTATGCGCTTGTCTATCTCCACAGGGACATCATTGAGCATATTCTCCAGACCAGCGTTGATGATTGCTTCACCCATCGTTGGGCGGGAGAGCCGGACTTCCTGGGTGGGGACGGCACGAGAAGCGCGGTGATTGGACGATTCTGTGCCTTTCACATGAGGACCGGAAAAGGATGTGCGTTGTACCATGCGGCGCTTTCGTTCGGGTTGCCTCGCCGCATCATCCCGTCAATATGCCGGCTGTACCCCCTCTCCTGGCGCTCAGAGGGTTTGTGTCTTTGCGGTGACTTACATGAAGAATGCAATTGCCTGCATAACAATAAGGATCACCGGTCCGTTATTGAGAGCCAGTGGGACAGCATTGTCGATATCTTCGAGTTCTCTGAAGACGTGAGAGTGGCCCTTGCGCAACATATGACTGGGAGCCGATGAGCAGGTCGCATCGCATGCTTGTCGAAGGGCGCGAGGGTCAATACGAGAACAGTTCATCCGGGCAAATGCTGCAACGCGTGCCACAGTGCGGCTGACATGTTATATCCGGCTGGCATGTTCCACTTTCGTGCATCAGGCCATGATCCCAATGCTCTCCCCCGCAGCCACAAAGCTGATCTTATTCGGTATTAGAGGGACGGCCCCTTCCTGCCCCGCCCTCGTGAGGGTGCTTTTCCTCGATTGACAGCGTCTTCAATGACTGACCCCGGGGACCCTGTTGATTGTTGATGCCTGACAACCTTTCAACACACTGGCGCGAAAGAATGCATTGTAACACCTTGGTCCTGAGTGTATTGCATAAGTCTAGCTGAATAGACTTTTTCAACACCCCGTTCTGCAGGGCAACTCCGGATCCGGATCGGCCTTCCCGCAACTTGTCCCGCGAAGCGGGGAATGACGCGAACGGCCACGAAATGCAGAGCGCCCCGGTTACCTGGGCCTGAATTCCCCGGCGTCGTACTTCTTCCAGAACTCCGCGGCGGCCAGATCGTTGATCGTGGTCAGCGTCGATATCTTCCGCAGGTCGCCCATGCCCTGCGTCACGGCCTGCACAGTCAGGATGACGGACCGCAGGGGGGCATTCCTCAGCGGGCGAATGTCAGTGAGATCCGGGTTGGAGACGCTCACGAAGACCTCGAGCGGCATACCGTCCAACACGCTGATGTCGCGCACCGGCGAACGGCCCAGCTTCAGGCATTTCAACTTCATGCCTTTCAGCATGGAAATATCCCGCATGCCCTCGACGCCGAGTTCCAGCGTTTCCAGCGGCAAGCCGGACAGCGGAGAGAAGTCGGTCACATAACAAGGTATGCCGCCGATGTTCAGCACACGCAACGGCATGTCCTTCAGCGGCGACAGGTCCGCTGCCGGAGTGAATAACAGGTTCAAAGACTGCAGGCGCATCCCCTTCAGGGGGGACAGGTCCTTCACAGCTGTCGCGTACAGGTTCAGCGTATCCAGGGGCATCCCCCGCAAGGGTGATACATCGGTCACGGCACTGCAGGAAGACAGGTTCAGAGACCGCAGGGGCATGCCTTTCAGGGGCGACAGGTCCCGGATCTTGCCGTACGACAGGTTGAGCTGGTGGATAATCATCCCCTGCAGGGGGGCCAGATCGCTCAGCTTGTCCCGAAGCGTCGCCAGGGAGGCGACGATCTCGCCGTCCGGAGTCATGTAGATGTTGAACCCCTGGGGCCACACCTTCTCCAGCTGGGTCTTGTATAGCTCCACGCGCCCCTGCGACGACCCCAGCTGCTCGGCGGCGAACACGAAACAGCCCTGGTTTCGCAGGAGACTCGCCATTTCCTGCGGAACCGTGGGGCCGGGCTCGTCCTTCTGCTCGCAGATGGCGAGTAGTTTCTTCGCATCCGGATCGTTCGGGAACTGCTCCACGTATTCCCGGCAGGCCGCGAGGGCTTCCGGGTACCGCTTCAGCTGTCGCAGCACCGCCACGCGAAGCAGGTGGGTGGCCGGCTGGCCGGCATCGTATTCGAGAGCGATTTCCAGGGTGGCAAGGGCATCTTCGTAGGCCTTCTGGTCGAGGAACAGGCGGGCAGTTTTCACCAGCGCCGGCGCCGATGTCTTGCGTTCCCCGAGTCGCCGGGTCCGCTCGCTCTCGTACGCACCCAGGGCCTTTTGGGCCTTTACGCGTTCCCTCACGTTCACGCGTGTGTAGGCGGCCATGGCAGTGATCAGTATCAACAGCATGGCTGCCAGTGTGCTGAAGACAGCCCGGTTGCGCCGCACCAGCAGGAGGAACTGCTTCCACGCGCGCGCCTCTTCCGCGCCGGTGGCGAACCCGTTCTGGTAAGCCTCTATCTCCTTCTGCACATCGGCCACCGATCCGTACCGGTTCTCCGGAGCCAGCGACAAAGCCTTCATGGCCACGGCCGCGAGTGATTCGGGCACGCGCTGGCCTGGCAGGTGGACCAGGCGGTACGGCGCAACGCTGGTGGTAGCCGGCGCCGGGGATTCGGCGGCTTTGTTTTCGGTGCCCACGGCAGCCGCGCGGCCGGTTTTGCTTGTTCGCGCTTTCGCGTGGTGCGTCGAGGGATGCGGAATTTCGCCGGTTGTGACTTTCTGGAGGAAGTCCATCAGGTTCTTGCCCTCAACGGGCGGCCGCAGTGTCAGGATCGAGTAAAGGATCGCGCCCAGCGCGTAGATGTCGGTCCGTTCATCGAGCAATTCGATGGTCCCCATCGCCTGTTCGGGCGCCATGTAGCCGGGTGTTCCCAGTATGGCGCCGGACATCGTCTTCTCTGTCCCGTCTTCCTGCCGTGCCGACTCCACGTGGTATGCCGGCGCCTTCGGTTCTGTTCGCTTCGCGCCATGCGCTATGCGCTTTGCGCTCCGCTTCGGCAATATCTTCGCCAGCCCCCAGTCCATGACAAGTACCTCGCCGAAGGCACCGACCATGATGTTCTCGGGTTTCAGGTCCCGGTGGATGACCCGGCGCGAATGGGCGTAAGCCACGGCATCGCAGACCTTCTGGAATATCGTGAGCAGGCGGGACAGGGGAAAGTCCTTCACCGTGGCAGTATCGTTCGCTGCTATGCCCTTCAGGACGTCCTTCAGGGTCCGGCCCTTGACGAACTTCATCGTGTAGTAAACCTAGCCGTCTGGACCCATGGCCAGTTCATAGACGGGGACGATGCCGGGGTGTTCGAGCTGGCCGGTCACCTGGGCTTCTTCCACAAATCGCAACATGTCCTCCCGGCTGGCGGTCCCGGGATCCAGCAGGACCTTCATGGCCACGCCACGCCGCAGGTTCACGTCGTGCGCCTCGAGGATGGCGCCCATGCCGCCCTTTGCCACCTGGGCGCCTATCTTGTACCGGGAACCGGGCTCGGTTGCCAGGGTGCCGGAGGATGCCGACGCGGCTGCATTCGTTGCCGGGTCAATCCCCTCACGCTGTCCCTGTTCGGGCGGCATCGCGCTGTGTTCGCGGTCCGTCCCTGCGCCGGCCTGTGTTGGGATCTGCATTGTGCCGCCGCAGGCGGGGCAGCGGGTGCTCTGCCCCGCGTACAGCGCATCGACTTCCAGGTGCTGGCGGCAGTGGGGACACTCAAACTTCACGACACACATCCTCCAGAGGGGCGAAGCCCTGAAGTGAACGCGTCTGCGCGTTCTACTTCAGGGCATTCAAACTTCATGGGCGGAACCGTAGCAGATGTGAAACAAGACGTGAAGCGGGTTTGCCTTCCCGTTCGCCGAGATGGAGTCTTCCTTGACCATGGCGCCGTGGATGGCGCCGGATCGGTTCCACTATTGCAGGCGGGAAATGTGGAGGGGGAAATAACGTATTAGCCTGTTGACGCCATCAGTGATCACTGATATATTTGTGTTCACAAATGAAGGGAAGGTGCCTATATGGTGCCGCCAGCGGGAAGAAAGCCTATGAACGATAAGCACCAATACCTGGTGGAGAAGGTCGCAGATTGGCTGAAAAACAAGGGTTACAGACAGTCCCCGGTACCGGCCAAACTGGACATACCTTTCCATGAGCCGGATGGGATATTCAGCAAAAGTGGAGAGCCTCCCGTGATTGTGGAGGCCCGGGTCATGAACTTCTACCGTTCCCAGGACTTCCGCGCCCTGATTGGAGATGCAATACTTCGCCATCGCCATGGGAAAGCAGCTAACAATGCAGAAGGCCGTCTGCTTCTTGCCGTCATGCTGAACCGGCCAAGCTCAAAGGTTCAGCATGACCTTAAGGCATATGCCCAGCGCTACATGCCCGAGTTGAACTGGTATGTTCTGGACGAATCCGGAAAAGGCCATGCATGCCTGAACCACGAGCAAGAGCCCTTGCTTGTAAAGGACGCCTTTCGCCATGGAATAGGCGGCCGGTTCCCTGCGTCTCAGGGCAGTATCTTCTCTCCGAGCAGTCAGTGGCTGTTCAAGATCCTCCTTCTCGCGGGTATCGACCGCCGCTACTGGGGGGGGCCCGACAACCGTCCCAGGAACATCAGCGATCTGGCGGAAATGTCCAAGGTATCCCAACCAGCCGTTTCTTCTTTCGTGATGAAGGCGGAGAAGGCCGGATTCCTCAAACGCATTCCATCCGGTTTTGTTGTCTTGCGGCATCAAGACCTGTTGGATGAATGGTTCTATGTCGCCAAGCACCGGCGTAAAGAAGACATTGGGCTGCGGTTCCTATATGGTGAAGAGAGCCCCGATCGCCTTGTGGAGAAGATCCGGAAGTATTGCCGGAAAGCCGGCAAGGACAACGAGGCGCCGCCCCTTGCTGTCAGCCACCATCTTGCGTGCCACCTGATGAATGTCGGCCGCTCCAATGTGATGTTCGCCAGAATCTATGCGAACCGGCCCGTGGAACAGATCATGGTCGCCTTGGATTTGGCGCCGGATGACTCCGCCGATCCCCGGCTATCCCTGGCCATTCCCCCCCTCAGTCAGTCGCTTCGGGCCAGTTGCGTGGTCTGCGATGGAGTTCCCGTCTGCGACATTCTTCAGTGCTATCTGGATGTCCGGTCATCCATGGCACGTGGCAGTGAACAGGCGGAGTACATCCTGGACAAGATTCTGAAGCCACATTTTGAAAGGAGCAGCCATGCTGCTGGGGCGTGAGTTCGATCCGTTCTTTGCACAGGTTGTCGGTATTCTGGAGCCGTATCTGCCGGAGGTATTGTGCATAGGGGGTTGTGCGAATGCCCTCTACAGGTTCCATGAACGGGCAAGTCCCATGCTGTGGACGTACCTCGGCACCAAGGACATTGATTTCGCAACTCCTCTGCGGATACCGATGAAAGGCCAGAAGCCCCTAGCCGCGCTCATGAAGGAAGCCAGGTTGGTGGAGGATCTTCAAGGTAGCGGCACGGAGGCGGTGACAAAATACAAGCCGCTCGACGCCGATCTCGCTGCGGACTTGGAGTTCCTGTGTCCCTTGTCCGGTGCCAGGGGGCAGAGAGGGAGTTCCGACTCGCCGACGTGTGAGGTTCAGGAGGGATTGCATGCCCAACCCCTCCGCTACCTTGATATCCTGTTTTGCAGACCATGGGCGGTCTCCATTGGAAAGATCGTAGAATTCAGGAAACTGGGCAATATCCAGGTTCGTGTGCCGAACCCTGCGGCGTATGTCGTGCAGAAGGTTCTGATCCGTGATCAGCGGCGTAGTGATCCGTCGAAGGCGAAGGACTGTTACTATGTCTACGAGATTTCTGTGGTGTTCCGAGATGCCTTGGATCATCTGGCTGCCGAGTTTGCTGCGTTGTCACCGTTCCTCCCATCCTGGAAGAAACGGTTCCAGCGTGAAGTGCGGCAGCTGTTTCAATCCCAGCATGCCGAGGGGCCAACGCTGGCCTTGCAGGTATACCGGGACGCTGGCAGTCCTCCTCCAGCTGAAGGCAGTCCGTTGACCCCGGAGATGATATACCTTTCGGTCAACAAGCTCCTCGAAGCATCGTTCCTTTCCTGACAGCCTCGGGCATCCCGGTGCCATGGGCGAGCGCGCAAGACTGTTGGAGGCTGGCTTGCCACCCGTAGCTCGGCGCGCCGCGACGAGCGATGGATGGCTTGCCATGCGTAGCTCCGAAGGAGCGAAGCATGGTTGCCGGACTAGGATTTTCCGCTGGCGGCGGATCTGCCTTGGGCACGAGAACCTAGACAAACCCTTCGATTTCACTCAGGGCAGGCACATCCAGAGCCGCCGGGAATGGGGCATATTCCTTAGGAAACTCGCCGGTTGTGAGCCCTAAAACGGCACGTGTGAGCCTTTGCCCCGCCGCTACTTCGCCGCCGGCTTCGGGTTGAACTCCCCGGCGTCGAGTTTCTTGAAGAACTCGTCGCGGGTCCACCGTGAACCACCCTCCGATACAAGAGTCAGCGTGGTCATTTCCCGGACCACTTCCCATCCCTTCGTGATGTTCTGGGGTGTTACATAGAGCGTGGTCAGCGGCATACCCTTCAGCGGCGACAGGTCCGTTACACCGGTCTGGGACACCCAAAGCGTGGTCAGCGGCATACCCTTCAGCGGCGACAGGTCCGTCACACCGGTCTGCTGCACATAGAGCGTTGTCAGCGGCATGCCCTTCAACGAGGTCAGGTCCCTTACGCCGGTCTGACTAACATCACACACGGTTAGCGGCATCCCCTTCAGCGGCGTCAAATCCTTGATCTTGGTGCAGTAGACTTGTAGTCGGGTGAGTGGCAGGCCTTGTAGCGGACGGATATCCTCCAGTTCCCGGCAACCCGCCAGATTGAGCTGTTTCAACGTCATGCCGTGCAACGGCGTCAGATCGCGAAGATCGAAGCAGCAGAACAGGTTCAGATCGGTGAGCGGCAACCCCTGCAGCGGTGATAGGTCAACCACCTTTGTTCGTTCAAGCCTCAACCATGTCAGTGGCATTCCCTGAAGCGGGGACAGATCAGAGAACATGGCACAAGTATAGAGGGATAGCCCCCGCAGCGGCATGCCGCGTAGGGGTTCCAGTGAACGCACTTCGTTCCCGGCAGGCGACAGCTCGAGAAACAACGTCCCGCCCGGTTCTATGGCAAACTGCGCCGACGGCCATGCCTTCTTGATCTTCGCCTTGTATATCTCGAACTGCTCGCTGCCTGAACGGCCGAACTGGAGCGCCAGTGTCGGTAACCCCTGTTCGCTTGCCCACGTGGCCAGATCACCCATGGAGGCCTGGCCGCCCTTTGCCGCCAGCTTCGCCACCGCCGCCAGCTGACGCGTGCCCTCGGCATCTCGAACGGCCTTGCTGTCCAGTAGCTCCGCCGCCTCCTTCACCTTCCCATCCTTCATGAGGAGCACGGCCAGCAGATGCGCCGACGGCGCATAGCCCGGGTTGTATTCCCGCGCCAGTTGGAGCAGTTCTTCCGCCTTCCCGAACTCACCCTTTTCGATCATGATCTTGGCTGAATCATACAGGGCGGGTGCCGAGGTCTTCCGTTCGCCCAACCGCCTGTCTTGCTCGGTCTCGAACTTGGCGAGGGACGTGGTCGCCTTCCGTTCACTCGCCATCACCTTCGCCATGAACGCCGCCGAGCCCGCCACGATGATGACCACTGCCGCCGCAATCGCCGTGAAGATCCCCTTGTTCCGCTTCACCAGCAGCGTGAATTGCTTCCACACGCCGGCCTGCTCGACGGAGGTGGCAAACCCGTTCTGGTAGGCCTCGATGTCCGCCTGCAGGAACTTGACGTACGCGTACCTGTCGTCCGGCTTGAGCGACAACGCCTTCATCGCCACGGCGGCGAGGGCGGGGGGGATGCGGCGACCGGGGAGGTGGAGCAGAGCGCATGGAGCAAGGCGCATGGCGTCCGGAGCAGAGGCCTTCGGACTCGCCCCCTCGCGTCCCCCATGCGCTCTGCGCTCTGCGCCATGCGTCTTACCTGTCTGGTATGTGGTGGGGCTCGGGATGTTGCCCGCCATCACATTGCCCAGGATTTCGCCCAGATCCCTGCCCGTCACCGGCGGTCGCAAGGTCAGGATCGTGTAGAGGATCGCGCCCAGCGCGTAGATGTCCGTGCAGTCATTGATCCTGTCCACTTCCCCGGCCGCCTGCTCCGGCGCCATGTACTGCGGCGTGCCCATCACCGCTCCCGCCATCGTCTGCAGCCCTTCCGCCGTCCCATCCGTCCGCACCGAGTCCACGCGATAGGCGGGCTTCCTGGCCGCCTCCACCTTCTTTCCTGACACCTGCGACCTGTCACCTGTCACTCCCCGCTGACCCAGCACCTTCGCCAACCCCCAGTCCATGACCAGGACCTCGCCGTACTCCCCGATCATGATGTTCTCAGGCTTGAGGTCCCGGTGGATCACACGCTTCGAGTGCGCGAACGCGATGGCATCGCACACCCGCTGGAAGATGGTCAGCAGCCGGAGCAACGGATACGCCTCGATGGTCTTGGGATCGCCTTCCGCTATCTTGGCCAGGATATCCTTGAGCGTGCGCCCCTTCACAAACTTCATCGTGTAGTAGGGGTTCCCCGAGCCATCCACCCCCAGCTCATGCAGCGGCACGATGTTCGGGTGTTCCAGCTGGGCGAGCACCTGGGCTTCGTGGATGAATCGGAGGGTATCTTCCTTGGCCGCCTGCTCCGGCTGCAGCAGTACCTTCATCGCCACGTGCCGGCGTGTGTTCACGTCCCGCACATCCAGGATCGCGCCCATGCCCCCCTTGGCCACCTGGTCACCCACCTGGTACTTCCGGTGGGCATCATCGGTGACCATGCCGGTCTCGGTGAGGGCGCCGGCGGAGGCGGCTTCCACTTCGGCGGGGTCCACGCCTTTTTCGGTGAGCGCATCCCGCAGGCTCTTGGACTCCTTGTCCAGCCGCTCCTGGATCAGCTTGCGCGCCGCCGTGAAGTCCATGCGGAAGTCAGCCGCAGGGCCCTCGGCGGGGGACGGCTCACCGGGCTTGCCCTCCATAGCGCCCTCGGCAGCCGGGGGCGCGACGGAGGGAGGGTTGGCCCCGGCGGGATTCCGATCAGCCTCCGCGCCATGCGCCAAGCGCTCTGCGCCAGGCGATCCCGTCTCCGGGATCCTGAGCTCCCCGCCGCACTGCGGGCATTTCGTTCCCTGCCCGCCGTAGAGCGTGGCGGTCTCCAGGTGCTGGTGGCAGTGCGGACACTCAAACTTCACGACAGACACCCTCCAGAGGGGCAAAGCCCTGAAGTGAACGCGTTTGCGCGTTCTACTTCAGGGCACTCAAACTTCATGGGCGGAACCGTAGCAGATGGAAAAAAGGAGGTGAAGCGGGTTTTGCGGGGGCCGGAGGTGTGTCACCATTGTGTCACTATTGGCCCTCCTGACAGAACGTTACAATCGGTGTAGATGAGTGACAAGGCCGTGGGTTACCGGAGAACCGGATCTGCTGGAGACCCCTGTAAACAAAGGGCAAGAACGCCGGATTCGTCAATAAAATCAGGGGTGTTGCGATTGGTTGCCGGACTAGGATTTGAACCTAGACAAACAGATCCAGAGCCGCCGGGAATGGGGCATATTCCTTAGGAAACTCGCAGGTTGTGAGCCTTAAAACGGCACTTGTGAGCCTTTGCCAAGAGGGGCTACTTCGCCGCCGGCTTCGGGTTGAACTCGCCGGCGTCGAGCTTCTTCCAGAACTCGGTCGAGGGCAAACCATTGATCGTGACAAGGCTCTTCATTTCCCGGATTACACCCAGACCATTCGTGATTATGGAAACAGGAATCGACACCTGCTGCAGGGGCATGCCCTTGAGTGGAGTCAAGTCGGATACTGGCGCAACAATCCGGAGGTCGACGGCCATGCAGAGGTTCTTCAATGGCATGCCGGCAAGGGGCGATAGATTCGTGACTCGTGTCCCAGCTATGTTGAGGTCCTCCAATGGCATACTCCGAAGCGGTGTCAGATCAGACACTGGGCATCGTTCCATGTTGAGGATGCGTATCGGCATGCCCTTCAGCGGCGTGAGGTCTGTCACGGGAGCACCTGCTGCACTGCTCAGCCCTCCCATGTCTAATCGTTCCAGCCGCATACCAGCCAACGGGGCAAGGGACGAGACCGATGTAGCCGCCATGCTCAACTCCTTCAGTGGAACGCCCCGTAAAGGGGACAGGTCCGCAACCCCGGTTCCCGATACGTCCAGCGCCACAAGAGGCATTTCCCTGAGGGGAGAGAGATCGCGGATACTGGTTTTCGTCAAATGAAGGCGTCTTAGGGGCAGCCCTTTCAGCGGACCACAGTCCAGGATCGGGCTGTTGTATACGAGCAGTTCCTCCAGGGGCATATCCGCCAATGGGTGGAGATCAGAGACGGCCGTGCTGTTCAGACTCAAGTGCCTGAGCGGCATGCCCCTTAGAGGAGCCAGATCCTTTATCGGTGTTCCGGTTATCTGAAGAACTTGGATGGGAATCCCGGCCAAGGGGGCCAGCGTAACCATGGTTTTCAACTCATACACTCGCAGTCTCAATAGGCCGCTTGCTATCTGAAGGGAAGAACTCCCCAACCCAGGCCAGGCCCGATTCACTTGAGCCTGATAGACCTGAAACCGCTCCTGGAGGCCTGCCATGAAACGTGTCCCCAGCAACGGCATGCCGTGCGCGGCCGAAACGTTGCTCAGTTCACTGAAAGACAGATTGGCGTTACCGCGTGCACCGGCCGACGCCAGTCGACAGACGGCGCCCACCTCCGGGGTGTTCCCCTTCAGCGACACACAGCGTTGCGCATCAGCCAGTGCGCCGGCGAAATCCTTCTGGTCCATAAGCAGGAGCGCACGAACCAAGTAGGCATCTACAGATTCCGGAGCGTACTCGATAGCAGAGTCCAGGAGCCGCCGGGCTGAATCGCAGTCATTCTGCTCAACAAACGCCTTTGCCGCCTTGAGCATGGCTGGCGCCGAGGTCTTCCGTTCTCCCTTACGCTGCGCTTGCTCATTCTCGAATTTCTGAAGCGCATCTTCTGCCCGGATCCGTTCCCTCCGATTCGCCATGTAGCTTGTGGCGACAACCCCCGCGACAATCACCACCGCCGCCGCGATTGCCGTGAACACCCCCTTGTTGCGCTTTACGAGCAGGGTGAATTGCTTCCAGGCGCCGGCCTGCTCGACGGACGTGGCGAACCCGGTCTGGTAGGCCTCGATGTCGCGCTGCAGATCCTTGACCGACTGGTAGCGGGAGTCCTGCTTCATCGAGAGGGCCTTCATCGCAACCGCTGAGAGCGCATCCGGCATTCGCCCATTTGGAAGGTGTTCCGGAGAGACGGCTCGGCAAGCCTCGCCCTCCACGGCTTTGCCTTCTGCCCCGACCCCCGATCCCTGAGCCCTTGTGCCTCCCCGTGAAGGATTGAACGCCACAGGTGGCGTGATCTGCCCACCAGTGATCTTCTTCAGGATCTCGTCCACCGTGCTACCCGTGATCGGCGGCTGCAGCGTCAGGATGTTGTACAGAATCGCCCCCAGCGCATACACGTCCGTGGTCTCGGCAAAGCTCTCTGTATCGCCCAACGCCTGCTCCGGCGCCATGAACCCCGGCGTCCCCATGATCATGCCGTCCAGGGTCTTCAGGATGTCCCCGCCCTCATCCTTCCGGACCGAATCGATCAGGTTCTCCGGCAACTTCTGCGACGCCGCACTGTCCTTGACTACCACCCGCTTTTTCTTCTCCTTCGGCAAGACCTTCGCCAAGCCCCAGTCCATCACCTGCACTTCCCCGTATTCCCCGATCATGATGTTCTCGGGCTTCAGGTCCCGGTGGATCACCCGCCTGGAATGCGCGAAGGCCACTGCATCACAGACCCGCTGGAACACGTTGAGCAGCCGGGGCAGGGGATACTCCTCGATCGTGGCCCGGTCCCCGTCCTTGATCCCCTTGAGAATGTGTTTCAGGGTCCGGCCCTGCACGAACTTCATCGTGTAGAACACGTTCCCCGAGGCGTCCACCCCCAGTTCGTGGATCGGGACGATGCCGGGATGCTGGAGCTGGGAGGTTACCTGGGCTTCTTCGATGAACCGCAGTACCTGTTCCTTGGTGGCCTGTTTGGGGTTCAGCAGCACCTTCATGGCCACGGTGCGTCTCAGGTTATGGTCCCGTGCATTGATCACCGCGCCCATGCCGCCCTTGGCCACCACGTCGCCCAGCTTGTACTTACGGCCCTTCTCGTCGGTCAGGACCTGGGCGGCGGAGGACGCATCGGTGCTGTCCAGGCTGACGCCGCCTTCGAGCTGCTGTTTCGACATGTACTCGGTGATCGTGACCCCATCCCGGTCGATGCTGGACTGCAGGATGTTCTTGAACTCGGTAATGTCCACTCGCCAGTTTGCATCCGCCGAAGGCGGATGTGAACCCTGAGCGGAGTCGAAGGGTCCGGCCGGCTCCTCCTGCGTGGACTTGGCATCACCCACCCCCCGCTGCGTGGACCCCTCCGCGGGAGGGGATCCGGATGGAGCGCCTGGCACCTGTTCCTGATCCCCTCCTCCGGAGGGGTCCGCGCAGCGGGGGGTGGGTTGTCCGGTGTCTTCGGGAATCTGGAGATCCCCTCCTCCGGAGGGGTGGCTATCGGCCGGGGTGGGTTCTCCGGCCACGGACGGCTCACCGGGACGGTTCGCCCTACCTTCCGGAATCCGCAGATCCCCGCCACAGGAGGGACACTTTGTCCCCTGCCCGCCATACAATGTGGCGGTCTCCAGATGCTGGTGGCAGTGGGGGCATTCAAACTTCATGGATTGGGCCGTCCTGGGGTTGGCGGGATTTGAAACGCATGATACCAGGTGCCTTTTCCGCTACCCTCCTGCATCAACTGACGGCTCCGGACCAGCTCACGCAAGTGCGCTTTGATAGTGTTTCGATTGGCACCTGTTAGGCGTTGGACTTCGCGTACGGTCATTCGCCCATGGTCCGCCACCAGCGTGAGGATATCGAGGGACAACTTTGGTAGCGATTGTACCCCGCGTTCTCGATCGAGCTTCCGCTGCAGCCCTTCCGTCTGCTGCCGGAGTGCTTTCAGGAAGAAGAGGATCCAATCCAGTATCCGTCGGCTGTCCGTCTGTGCCCGGCGGAGCGCCAGGTAGTAACGCTCCTTGTTCTCCTCGATGATTCGTTCCAGGGACTGGAACGGGGTGTACAGGTATCCGGCTCGCAGCAACAACCATGTGGTCATGATCCTGGACAGGCGGCCGTTGCCATCCTGAAACGGATGAATCGCCAGGAATCGCATGATGAATACGGCCATCAGGATCAGGATGTGCTGGCGACCGGCCCGGTGTTCCTCGGTAAACCACGCGACAAGCTGCTGCATCATGTGCGGCGTATCAAACGGCGATGCGGTTTTGAATACGATCCCATGGCTCCGCCCCTTGGCGTCAAAGGCCTCTACATGGTTCGGGTGTTTCTTGTATTCGCCCCGATGGCGCTCATCCTTGGCTGAGTGCTTCAGCAGAACCTGGTGTAACTGCTTGATATGGTTCTCCGTCACGGCCATGTCGGCATAGGATTCAAACACCAGTTCCATTGCCTCCGCATAGCCGGCCACTTCCGCCTCGTCTCGGGACCGGAACAGTCGGACCTTGGCGCCGGACAGCAGTCGCTCAACCTCGCGATCCGACAGCGCGGCGCCCTCGATACGGGTGGAGGAACCAATGGATTCAACCGTTGCCACCCGGCGCAGCCGGTTCAGCCGTTCCGGTTCAAGGCGTTGCAGGGCCTTCCAAGCCCCTTTGAACTCGTCGATCGCGGCGATCAACGTGACGACTTCCGGGGTGATCCTGAGTTTCGTGATATCCATTTGCCTATCCATATATACCCATATAGAGATGTCGTCAATGGCATTCCCTGCGGCGGGGCCTCATCCAGGGTCGCGGTCTTCGGGTGATGGTGGCCATGCGGGCAAAGCCCTGAAGTGAACGCGTCTGCGCGTTCCACTTCAGGGCACTCAAACTTCATGGGCGGTACCGTACCAGATGCGAAGCAAGACGTGGAGCGGGTTTGTCCCCCTCCGCCCTGAGCTACGGGGGACACCCTTCGCTCGTCTGGTGGTTCTGGCGGCTCTGTGTTTCGCCTCCCTGGGTGGCTTGCCACCCGTAGCTCGGCGTACCGCGACGAGCGATGGATGGCTTGCCATGCGTAGCTCCGAAGGAGCGAAGCATGGTTGCCGGACCAGGATCTTCCGCCGGAGGCGGATCTGCCTATGGCACGAGAACCCGGACAAACCCCGCAGCAGACGCTGCGCGACACTGCGGGGCAGGCATATCAAGAGCCCTGTTGGTTCGCCATATTTGCCAAGGAATGCGGGCGGCAAGGTCCCCATATCCCGGTTGACCAGATTCGTTTCATATCGTAATCTGGTCGGCATGCATGACAGAGCGCTTCAGCAGGCGATTGAATCGCTGTGCTTCCCTGGCAATAAGATGGCTTTTGTCTCGGGTCCCCGCCAATGTGGAAAGACCACCATGGCAAAGCGGCTGCTTCAAGGTCACACACCCACCGCGTATTTCAACTGGGATGATACTGCCTTCCGCCGGGAATGGGTCAAGAATCCGCAGAAGATCGTCCCCATCGCCGGGCCCGCACGCCCCCGGATCGTGCTCGACGAGATTCATAAAGCCCGGGGATGGAAACGAACCCTCAAGGGTGTATATGACACCCTTGAGAAACCGGTGGATATCCTCGTCACGGGCAGTGCCCGCCTGACAACCTACCGCAAGGGGAGCGACAGCCTGTCCGGCCGGTATTTCCATTTCAGGCTTCATCCCTTTACTTTGCACGAGATGCGATCGGCGGGCTGCCCGTCGCCTGAAGACGCCATGACGGGTCTCTTCGTCCGTCGTGACACTGTGCCGAATGGGCTGCAGGACAACTTGGAGGCGATTCTCCGGTATACGGGTTTTCCCGAGCCCCTGTTTGCGCAGGACGAAAGGCGGATGCGCATGTGGCGTCGGAACCGAATCGATACGGTCATCCGTGAGGACATCCGCGATCTGACCCGTATTCACGAACTGAGCCGGATTGAGATGCTGGTGGCGCTTCTCCCGGAACGTGTAGGGTCTCTCTTCAGCCCCGCATCCCTGCGCGACGATCTCGAAGTGAGTTTCGACACGGTTCGCCGGTGGGTTCTCATACTGAAGGACTTGTACTATCTTTATGAGATCAAGCCGTACCTGCGCAGCATCAAGCGGTCACTGCGCAAGGAAGGAAAAGTCTACCTGTGGGACTACGGCGAGATTGCCGACGGGGCAAGCCGGTTCGAGAATCTTGTGGCCAATCACCTGCTTACTGCCTGTCAGCGCTGGTCGGACAGTGGAGAGGGGGATTTCGACCTTTTCTTCGTCCGGAACAAGGACCAGCAGGAGATCGACTTTTTGATCACCCGGGACCGGAAACCCTGGCTGCCGGTGGAAGTCAAGCTGCGGGATACCGCTCTGTCCGACAACTGGCGCAGATTCCTTCCCGTTCTCGGTTGCAGACAGGCCCTTCAACTTGTGGCCACTCCGGGCATATGGAGAGAGCTCGACGTGTCCGGGGCCCGGGTGATTATAGCCAGCGCGGCGCAAGCATTGTCCTGCCTGCCGTGATGGAGGCAGAGGTGTAGGGACCTTTTGCAGACGGTGGGCAGCTATCGGGGGCATTGTCCGATGATCATGGCGGGAACAAACAAGTGTAGTCTATGCGGAGGAACGGCCTGTCGGGACTGTCCTGCCATCGGTGCCTTGACCTGCGCTGTATGTTGCGGGTCGGGGCGCGGGACGAAAATGGCCTGTCCGGGGGAGTGTCCTAGCTTTCCGTTTGGCACCAAAGCCTACAATCTGTGGCTGAGAGTGGATGGTTCCTGGCAGCCAAAGGCCCTCCACTACATCATCCGGCGGCTAGGCAAAGAAAAGTTCGAAGAGATGGCCCAAAGTTTTGTTCCTTCCTGGCTGGAAGAGGAACCCGGAGGATTCGAGCAGGGAGTCCATGCTGCGCTGTTGCGCTGTCTAAGCCTGCCCCTCAACGACGGGGGACGATCCATTGGAGATGAATGGGCCGCCGAGGATTGGGTAGGCTTGAATAACGACGAACGTGTCATGGCACAGTACAGGATTCGCGCCTTACCCGGCATTTTGGAGATACGGAGGATTCTCGACGACACCAGGGTGGAGTGTGAGGATTTGCTGGATCCGGGACGTGGACCATTCATTGTATTCGACCGCAGCACAGCCAGCCACGCTGCGCGTTTTGATCTCTTTCTTGTCTGGGTCGTGCACTACCCGCATTTCAGCCGCCTCGACGGGTCCGGCGTCCCGATCCAGAGAAATCTCATTACGTCATTTCTGGAGGAAATACGTGCCCGCGCCGACACTTCGTCGAAAAAGACCTCTGACATTGCCACAAAGCGATATCTAGCTGCCCACTTCGGCGACGCGTTCGAACTGGTCGGTAAACTTGCTCTGGACATGCGCGAACGTATGATCAGATCGCTTGACGTCAATCATTGCCGCGCCTGGTACAGGATCAAGTCTTCACCGTCAGCGATAGCCGCAGTTTTGGAGGCCAAGCCCGATTTCCAGGCGGATACAGGCCGAAAACCCGAGCCTGATGACCCTCCTGACAGTCGCTGCTTCTCGTGGTTGCGCCGGGGTGAGGCGAAAAGAATAGAAAGAACCATGCCTTCCGTATTCCGCCACAAGAGCCCGGAAGACGGGGTCGGTTCTCTGGGTAATGTCCGGTTGTCGTCAGATGAATTCCTGCTTGAGTGTTTTGCGCGCAGGAAATTTGAATTTGCCAAGAAGCTCCTCAAGAAGTATTTCGGCAACGATCTGGTCTTCTTGAGGGAGGAAATCGTCGACCTGGCGCAACAAGCCCTTGAGCGCTCGAAGGATTCGGCCGACGTTCCAGAAACGACTCCGGAATCGACAATTCCGCCAGAAGTTGAAAAACACCTCCTCGAACAGTTTCACCGCCGGCACTACGAGAAGTTCGTGGATGACAGAATCCCCATGTTGAATGGCCTGACTCCGCGCCAGGCCGCTGTTCTTCCCGAAATGCGCCCCATTCTCATAGACCTGATGAAACTGCACATGCAGGGACTGGAAAAACAATCCCGGGAAAAAGGTCTCGCGCTCGATATAGACTGGCTCCTCAAGGATCTCGGTCTGCATGAATTGATGTAGGCCTCCCGTGTTGCTTGCTATGCGTATTCACACATCCCATGATGAGCCGAAAGTTGCACACAGCCATACTGCCTTTGTTCTATTGTCACCGCGATACCGCACAAGGGGAGAATGAAAGAGATCGTCGCCGGTTCCGGTTCCGACTCGATGCCTTGGGGATCACGTACAAGAGCGTGTACGTCGGCATCGATGGGACCGTCTGCCTGAACTTGTCTGGAACGATCATCTTTGATCTCTCCCTGCTGGCCGAATTGCCGGTGACGCATCTCTGTCTTCAGGGTTGTTACCGTATAGTCGACTTCTCCCCGCTCCATGATATGAACCTGGTTTGGCTCAATCTTTGCAGAACAAGGATAAAGGACCTGGCCCTGCTTAGAGGACCCTCTCTCCTGCATCTGGATCTTCACCGGACTCGCGTAGCGGATTTAAGCCCCTTGAAGAACATGCCGATGAAAAGCCTGGACATCCGCTTCACCGAGATCACGGATGTATCGCCGCTCAGGCACGTGCCGTTGGAGAAGCTGTCGTTTTACCCGAGCCGGATCACCCGTGGTTTGCGTTCCCTCCGCCGAATCTCGACTCTGGTGACGGTCAATCGCAGACCTGTTGAAGAGTTCTGGCGGCGCCATTCATGAACAAGGTGTACGTGTAGTCCCCTGTGGCCCTTTCGCCACCCCGACACACCGTGACGGGTAATGACAGGCCAGACCAGGAAATGGATGTTTGAGTCTGTTTGTGACTTCAGAAAGGTGTTGAGGTCTCTGTGATGGCCATGAAATGTAGGAAGAACTCGGGAAATACACCGCTTCACAGGTGGTTGCCGGACTAGGATTTGAACCTAGACAAACAGATCCAGAGGACGGTTTTTCGTTCGCTTTTCCTAAGATATTTCGTCGTTGCCACCTTTAGACTCTGTTTTTGCCACCTATAAGGGGTTCGGGGTGCCTGACTGCGGCTGCATGTGACGGGGAGCGACAAACGTGTAGGAGGCCAAACATTGATCAGAGTGCTTCCAGGACTAGGTTCTTATGTATCTCCTGCAAATCCTCCCTGCATTGCGTCATCTGTTCGGGGTGGGGCAGGCGAAGTCAAGCGTACGGAGGCTACCGCATATCGCTGTCTACTCCATCATCCCCGTTCCCCCACATTTGGCGCAATCAGGATTCAGGCCTCCACAGGTACAGATCTTTGTGCCTGCATGGTGTTCCTCCTTAGGGAGCAGCGCAAACGAGTTCAGAAAGGCCTTCTTTCCTGAGCAATTGTGGGTAGCTATGGTGTCGACGGTAAACCATTCCCGGCAGAAGGAGCACTGAGCCTTTTCGAAACCCGCAGAGACCGACTCGTTGCGACGTTCGGTTGGTTTGTCGGGGAAGACGAGACGGAATTCGCTAACGGTGTGCCCCTCCGCAAACCACTTGAGCAACCGCGCGAGGATTGTCCATGGCAGGGAAACTCTGTGGGACTTGGCGACGTGGTTGCGAAGTGCAATGCCCGGGACCCAACGCCTACAGAAAGGGCATTGATGGCGGCGATGACCTCGACGCAGATGGCGGTCGAGCAACAAATTGTGCACATCCTTCCCACATAGGGGGCAGGCAACAATCCTATCGATACGGGACATAGAACTCCTCTTCGTTGGGACGGCTGGAAAACTGCCGCTTGCCTTTGTCGGACATGAAGAAGGGATTATCGTCACTCCAAGCAGAGAGGGAAAGGCCACATTGCGCACAGGTGTGTTTCCAGCCCATTGCCATATGTACTGCCCCAATTCAGAACTCTTGGTTGGTATGTTCGAGACTGTGATGGGGGAAGTCAAGCGGATGCTCCAAGCGAGGTTGCGGTAGAACCCCGAAAGCGGCATCGTGGCATATGACGGGCGAGGGAAAGGGGGCAAGGCTATGGGATTGCTCGACTGGTTGCCGAATAATTACACGCTAATCGCAGAGAAGACAACAATGTGTGCCAACTCCATGCGTTTGAATGATCTGCCCCATGAGAACGCCTAACCATACTCGCCGGCCGGTGTAGATATGGGTGCCCTCGACATGAACGGACAGATGATATGTTGGCGCGGGGCATCAACAGCTCAGAGACAATCGGCCATGACAGACTCCGGCACATTCCGGGCTCGCGATAATACGAGCCGGCCCTGCATTCACCCTGGACAGCGCCCGCCATCCCACAGTTATCAGGGGTGGGACAGTGTTTGTCTGACCCCAAGGAATAGAGTGCAGGGTGTAATGTAGGAAATCGGGAGTTATGGCATGGGAGGGTATGCGACATGAGTCCGCAGCCAGTTGTTCAACAGCCGGTTCAGACCACGGGCGAGGCCACGAGAGTGGCCGATATGTACCAGGTGGTTCTATTCAACGATGATCATAACTATGCCGGGTATGTGGTTGAGTGCCTGATACGGGTGTTTGGACACCCTCGGCAGATGGCAATCAAGATCATGTATGAGGCACATGAACGCGGTCGGTCCATCGCCGAGGTGGAAGGTCACGAGAAAGCACAATTACACAAAGATCAGCTCCAGTCATCTGGCCTGACCGCCGAAGTGGAAAAGATATGAATGGCACTCCTGCTGTCAGTCTCGCGCCAGCGCACCGATGGTCCCAATCACGAGCCGGATTCCCGCCTTCTGGGGTGTCTGTTCCCGGTCAATGAGCGGGTCCGTGCGCAATTGCCTGACAACCGCATACCTGATCACCTTGAACCGTATCTCGATGTTCACGTTGTCGCGGTAGGTAAGCTTGTCCAGCAACGGTTGCAGGGCTCGGACGTCTTCCTTCCGTGGTTCCTTGTTGTCAGCTCGTAGGCGTTGGATTTTCGCAGCCAGCTCTATGGCCTCGGTCTTCGCGCTTGAATCGGTTACCATGTCAGGAAACTCGCCAACTACCCCCTCCGGTGAACTGTCTATCGCAGTCTGGCCTGTCGGGAGAGAAAAGACCAGGTAACCAGAGAGATCCGGACATTTTGCTTTCAGTTGCTTCATACGCGCTTCGGCGCTCTTGACGGCTTTCATCACGACAGACCACTCAGCCATGGGTTGTTCCCTTCCTTTTTCTTCACACAGTAACAAGACGAGACGGACAAATAGTGTCTGTCAGATTCAGTGAGCAGAATCAGTGTGGCAGGGGATTCCAGGCGTTTCGACGGTCAGGTGGCTACGGACGAATTACCGGTCCATAGCCGCTCCTTCCAACCTTGTGCCGGCTGAGCCA
>Ga0172371_10002088_pt1 | contig 31893 bp, 28 predicted proteins | sample Lak12m_FD_114543 | JGI IMG/M metagenome (GOLD analysis project Ga0172371, IMG submission 114543) | Freshwater microbial communities from Kabuno Bay, South-Kivu, Congo - kab_022012_12m | ecosystem: Environmental > Aquatic > Freshwater > Lake | place: Democratic Republic of the Congo: South-Kivu...
CGAGTGGAGGAGAAGTGACGGTCAGTTTCCCGGGCGAAGAAGACGCAAAATATAACCGCTATCTGATTTGCTCGGATTGCGGTGTTTCTATTCCAGAAATCACTCCACGCCATTTTTCCTTCAATAGTCCCGAAGGGGCGTGCGAAGCCTGCGCGGGCCTTGGAACGAAGCTTGAAGTGGATATCGACCAAGTGATGCCGAACAAGAATTTGAGCATCCGCGAGGGAGCGATCAAACCTTGGAATATCACCGGTGTCCGCAATGGCGCCGCTTCCCGTCTGGAGCAGCTGCTCAAAAATTTGTCCGAAAGTCTTCGATTTTCGCTTGACGCTCCGGTGAAGAATCTCGACAAAAAGGTTTTGGACGTCATCCTTCATGGCGGACGCGATTTTGAAGGAGTAATTCCGGCACTCGAAAAAAAATACAAAGAAGCCAGTTCCGATTTTTCCCGGGGCGAGGCGGAAAAATATATGACTGTGAAAACCTGTCCGGCGTGCGAAGGAAGGCGGCTCAAATATGAATCGCTGGCGGTGAAAATATCTGGAAATTCGATCGCGGATTTTTGCGAAACCAGTCTTGACCGGCTCGAAGAAAAGTTGGGCGAGATCGAGAAGATTGAAGGTATTCCCGATTTTGGCAAACAAATGGCGCGCGAGATTCTCGCGGAAACCGGAAAAACCGTGAGTAATCTGTGCGAAGCGGGCCTGGGATATCTCACGCTCGCGCGCAATGCCAATTCCCTCTCGGGAGGCGAGGCGCAGCGGGTGCGGTTGGCGGTGCAGATCGGTTCGGGGCTCACGGGAATCCTCTATATCCTCGACGAACCTTCGATCGGCCTTCACGAACGGGATACGGAAAAATTGATCGGCGTCTTCAAGAAACTTCAGAGCGAAGGGAATAGCGTGATTGTGGTCGAGCACGACGCGCAGATTATGCGGGCGGCCGATTGGATCATTGATATGGGGCCGGGGGCGGGAGAATCCGGAGGAGAGATTATCTTTTCCGGTCCCGCCAAAAAAATGAGAGACGCCGAGACGCAAACGGCGAAATATTTGAACGGGAAAAACAAAGTTTTTGTGAAAAAAATCCCTGCCGGCCGGCAGGCGGGTTTCCGAAAGGGAAACGGGAAGAAAATCACGATCGTTGAGGCTTCGGAAAACAACCTGAAAGACATCACGGTTTCGATCCCGCTTGGAAAATTGTCCGTGATCACGGGAGTTTCGGGATCGGGAAAGAGTTCGCTGGTGAGCGATATCGTGGGCAAAGCTTTGCGCAAGCATTTTTTCCGCGCCAAAGACCAGCCCGGAGCGCACAAGCGGATCTTGGGTCTTGAGCACATTTCAAAAGCGATCGAGATCGACCAGTCGCCGATCGGACGCACGCCGCGCTCAAACGCCGCGACTTATACGGGAGTTTTTTCCCATATCCGTGATATTTTTGCCTCGCTTCCTGAAGCCCATCGGCTCGGCCTCAATGCGACCCATTTCAGCTTCAATATGAAAGGCGGGCGATGCGAGGTCTGCCAGGGAGAAGGACAAAAAAAGATCGAAATGCATCTTCTGCCCGACATTTATGTCCCCTGTGAAGCCTGCGGCGGTACGAGGTTCAGCCAAAAAGTGCTGACGATTGAATATCAGGGGGCGAATATTGCTTCGGTGCTCGACATGAGCGTTGACTATGCCTGGCGATTTTTTCAGAACCATCCGCTGGTCGCGGAAAAGCTGGAAACACTCAATCGGGTCGGGCTTGGATATCTGAAACTTGGCCAATCGGCGATGTATCTTTCGGGGGGAGAAGCGCAGCGGATCAAACTAGCGACGGAACTGGCGCGTCGGACAAATGGAAAGGCGCTATATATTCTCGACGAACCGACGATCGGCCTTCACTTCGGCGACGTGGCCAAACTTCTCAAAATTATCGATGAGCTGGTTGAAAAGGGCAACACGGTTCTCATCGTCGAGCACAATTTGGATGTCATTCGCGCGGCCGACTGGGTGATCGAGCTTGGTCCCGAAGGCGGAGAAGCGGGAGGCAAACTTGTTTTTGAAGGAACGCCGGACAAGCTCAAAAAGGCGAAGACGTGGACAGGGAGATACTTGAAAAACTAAAATTTATATTACTTGTCATTGCGAGCGTAGCGAAGCAATCCTGTCTTCTTCAAGGTTGCCCGGGATTGCTTCGTCGCTATGCTCCTCGCAATGACAGATTAAAAGATTGCTTTCTGAAAACATCCTCCAGACAATAATCTATTACGACATTCTTAATTTTCCTCTCACTTCTTTCGAAGTCTGGAAATATCTTTTGGCGGAAAATGATTGTACGCTCGGCGAGATTGTCGAAGCATTGGAAAGTGAAGATTTGAAAAATAAAATTGAAGAATTTCGCGGGTTTTATTTTCTGAAAGGGCGGCGGAATCTAGTAGAACGAAGAATACAATGCGACAAAAATTCGGCCATCAAATTTGAAATCGCGGAAAAGGTGGCGCGATGGCTGCGGTATATTCCGTTCGTGAGGATGATCGCTGTCACAGGGACTCTCGCGATGAAGAATTGCGAAAAAGATTCGGACATAGATTTTTTTGTCGTTCTCGAAAAAGGTAGAATTTTCACGGGGAGATTATTTGCGACGGCAATGGTGCATTTTTCAGGCAAACGACGCTACGGAAAGAAAATTGAAAATAGAATCTGCTTGAACTATTTCACCACAACCGGAAGTCTGGAAATCCAGCGCCAGGATTTGTTCGCGGCGAACGAATATAGCTTTATATATCCTGTATTCGACTCTCTTGTCATTTCGACCGAAGCGAAGCGGAGCGGAGAAATCTGCGTTGATAAACAAATGGTGAGCTATAAGGTTGTGGACGAAGATCCCTCGACTTCGCTCGGGATGACAACCGAGAGTGTGCTCGAAAATTTTCATAAATCTAATTTGGAATGGATCAAAAAATTCAAGCCAAATTGGGAAATTCCGGATCTAAAGCCGGCGAGATATTTCATTGAGCCAGGCAAAATTAGCAGTGTTGTTCAAAAAGCTTTCGAGAGCTTGATAAATCTGTTTTGGGGTGATAGAATTGAATCCTGGCTGAAACACCATCAAATTGCCCGGATTAAGAGAAATCCACTGACTCACAAAAAAGGCGCCTACATCGAATATAGCGACAAAAATTTGATATTCCTCCCCGAACCGCAAGGCAGGCGGATTGAGGAGGAGTGGCAAAGGAGAATAGAATCTTGACATTTAAAAACATTTTTCTATAATACCAATTGGCAGTCTCGGGGCACAAGTGCCAATCGCCCCCTCGGGATTTAAGAAGTAAGATTTAAGATTTAAGAGAAAATAAAAAATTCTTAATTCTTAAATCATAAATCTTAAATCACAAAGAATATGGCCAAGCAAATCAAATTCGATGAAGACGCGCGCAGGAGAATCAAAGCCGGGATCGACAAGGTCGCAGACGCGGTGCGAGTGACCCTCGGTCCCAAAGGAAGAAACGTCGTTCTCGACCGCGGATTTGGAAGTCCGATGGTAACGAACGACGGCGTGACGATCGTCAAGGAAATCGATCTTGAAGACAAATTTGAAAATATCGGCGCGGAATTTGTGAAAGAGGTGGCCAACAAGACGAATGATGCGGTGGGCGATGGCACAACAACTGCAACAATTCTTACGCAATCGATCGTGGAATCAGGAGCGAAGTTTATTTCAAAAGGCGTGAACGTAATTGAATTGAAAAAATCTCTTTTAAAATTATCAAGGGATATTTCGGAAGATATTGAAAAGAACGCGCAGAAAGTCAAGGGTAGTGCTATCGAACAAGTGGCGACCATCTCCGCTCAGGATCCGGAAGTTGGGAAGATGATTGCCAAAGTGATTGAAAAAGTCGGGAAAGAGGGCGTGATCACGGTCGAAGAGTCGCAGACTTTCGGCCTTGCTGAAGAAGTTGTCGAGGGAATGAAATTCGACAAAGGATATGTTTCTCCGTATATGATCACAAGCGCCGAATCGATGGAAGCGGAGCTCAAAGATCCGCAGATCCTCATCACGGACAAAAAAATATCTTCCGTCCAGGAAATTTTGCCGATTTTGGAAAAAATAGCGCAAACTGGCAAGAAAGAAATGGTGATCATCGCGGAAGACATTGAAGGCGAAGCTTTGACGACAATTGTGCTGAACAAGCTTCGCGGAGTGTTGAATGTTCTCGCCGTGAAAGCGCCCGGATTTGGCGACAGCCGCAAGGCAATGCTCGAGGATATTGCGATTCTCACCGGCGGGCAAGTCATTTCTGAAGAACGCGGGGTGAAAATGGAAAAAGTGACGCTTGAGGATCTCGGCAAAGCCGGACGGATCGTTTCAACAAAGGACGACACGACCATTGTGGGCGGGAAAGGCAAGAAAAAAGACATTGAAGCGCGTGTGGCGCAGTTGAAAATGCAAGTTGGAAAAGCAACGAGCGATTTTGATAAGGAAAAATTGCAAGAGCGACTTGGAAAATTGTCTAGTGGCGTGGCTGTCATCAAAGTCGGCGCCGCGACTGAAGTTGAGCAAAAAGAAAAACAGCATCGGGTCGAGGACGCGGTTGAAGCGACTAAAGCCGCTCTTGAAAAGGGAATTGTCGCCGGAGGAGGTATCGCGTTATTCAATAAATCAGTTGATTTGCTTGATAAGATAAAAGGAGGGAATGCGTCTAATATAGACAAGATTGCTTCGGATATATTTTCAGAGGCTCTTTCTGCGCCTCTTCGACAAATTATTTTGAATGCAGGTCAAAATCCAGAGATTGTGATAATGAGAGTTTTGGAATTTCAACAGCGATTTGAGAGAGTAAATATTTCAAAAGACAAAACGATTGGCAAAAACGGCAAAGAGTTGGTTGAGACAATTCATTACAACAAGCTTAATCCCGAAGCGCTGGTGAATGTCGGGTATGATGCCGGGAGAGATATGCCGCATTATGGGGATATGATTGAATTGGGGATTATAGATCCGGCTAAAGTTGTAATCAGTGCTTTGCAGAATGCAGTTTCCGCAGCCGTGATGCTCCTGACGACTGAAGCAGTCGTCACGGATATCCCGGAGAAGAAGGAAAAAGGTATGCCAAATATGGGTGGAATGGGCGGTATGGATATGGGGATGTAATGCCTGATATGCTTGCCCGCCTCTGGCGGGGGCATGGGAATGTAAAATGCCCAATATCTTTTGAAAAAGCCTAGTTGCCAGAAGCTGGGCTTTTTTCGTGTGGGACATTGATTGCTATTGATAATTTGTGCTATAATTAGAGCGTTGAAAGCCTGATTCTTTAAATAAAAACAAAATGTTCGCAAAATTTCTTGACGATTTGAAATTCATCACGACATGCAAAAAATACGGACTTGGACTCTGGCAGTGCCCAAATTTCCTCTTTTTGATGATGGGGATTATCACGATCGCGACCATGATCGGCACGTTTTTCGTTTCCAGTCGCTTTGCTTCCGAGGGCACGACAGTGATGAGCGTGACGATTGAAGTTGCCCTTATCATGATTATCGGCAGTCTTGTCATCCGAGGAGTGGAAAAAGTGGCGGAAGCGAATATCATGAAAACCGAATTTATTTCCATCATCTCCCATCAGATGTGCAGCCCGCTTTCGGCCATCAAATGGAATATGGAGGTGATCGAAACGGAAAGTGACCCGAAAGAATGTCTTCCGGAAAAACAAGCCGTTTTCCTGAAAAATATCAAGAAATCAAATGAACAGATGCTCAAAATGGTGACGGATCTTCTTGAAGTAGCCCGTATTGACCAAGGAAAAGCGGTTTTTGAGGAAAAAGTTTTCAATTTGGCGGATCTGGTCAAGGAATCAATTGTTGGTTTTCAGGGGTTGGCGGCCGAAAAAAAGGTCAAAATTGAATCACAAATCGAAATGGACCCGGCGAGTGTTTGCGGAGATGAGAGAAAAATGCGGGTTGTTTTTGACAATCTCATCGGCAATGCGATCAAATACTCAAAAGAAGGAGGAAAGATCGAGATCAAATTGAAAAAAAATGGCGACAAGATTATTTTTTCCGTCCAAGATTGGGGCGTCGGGATTCCCCGCTACCAGCACAGCAAGGTTTTCGAAAAATTTTTCCGCACGAAAAATGAATCTCGCTATCGGACTGACGGAGTGGGGATCGGACTGTATCTTACGAAGGCCATTCTCAAGCATTGCGGCGGAAAAGTTTGGTTTGAAAGCGAAGCGGGAGAAGGCTCGATTTTCTATTTCAGTTTGCCGATCGCGGACTAGTATCTGGTATTTTGTATCTTGTATTTTGTATTTTATTTCAGATGTTATCATCTGTCTGATACCAGATACTAAATACTAAATACAATATATGGATAATCCCCAAAAAATACTCATCATTGAGGATGATCGGACCCTCCAGTCAGCACTGGTGGAAATGTTGAACAAAGAGGGATACGAAACAGCAAGCGCTTTTGACGGCGATGAGGGCGTGCAAAAGGCGGGGACAGAAAATCCCGACTTGATCTTGCTCGACCTCATCCTTCCGAAAAAAGACGGTTTCGAAGTGCTCTCTGAAATAAAAGACAGTCCGGGCAAAAATATTCCGGTGCTCATCCTGACCAATCTTGAAGAACTGGACAATGTCCAAAAGGCTCTTGATCTGGGAGCAAAAACTTTTATGGTCAAATCGGACTTCAGTCTTCGGGATATTATTGAAAAAATAAAGGAAAATTTGTCAAAATGAATTTATCAGTAGACTGATAATAAATGCAAGTCGACAACGAACGGCTCAAAAGTTTTGCCCTCGACGCGGGGCTTGTGGATGAACAGCGAATTGATGCGGCAATCGAGGAAAGCGTCAAAACCGGCAAGAAGTTGGGTGATGTTTTGGTTGAGCAAAAGTTGGTGAGCGCCGATCAGCTGCGTCAGCTTTTTTCATATATCCTTGGAGTTCCGTTCGTAAACATTGAAAAAGAGATCATCCCGAAAGAAATTCTCCAGATCGTCCCCGAGCCGATCGCCAAGAAATACAAGATCGTCGCTTTCAAGAAAAACGGAACAGAGCTCAAGGTGGCGATGCTCAATCCGGAGGATATCCAAACAATCGATTTTATCCGGAAAAAGACGGGACTCAAGATCTCGCCGTGCATAACTTCGGAAAAAGGGATTGAGAATGCTCTCAAACAATATGAGCAGAGCCTCAAGGCGGAATTCGGCGATATCATCGAAAAAAACGCGCCGGGAGTTTCGCAGGAAGACCCGCTTGAAAAAGTGGCGCAGGAGTTGCCGGTGATCCGGATCGTCGAAGCGCTCCTCAAGCACGCGATCCTTCAGGATGCGAGCGATATCCACATTGAGCCGGATGAAAAAGAAGTCCGTATCCGCTATCGGATCGACGGAATGCTGCATGACGCGATGACCCTTCCGAAAACAGTGTTGGCCGGGATCGTGGCTCGGATCAAAATCCTTTCCAATTTGAAGCTTGATGAACACCGTCTGCCTCAAGATGGCAGATTCAAGATCGAACAAGATGACCGGAGAATCGCTTTCCGTGTTTCCATGCTCCCCGTTTATTCCGGAGAAAAAATCGTGATGCGTCTCTTGGACGAGGGATCCAAGGGTCTCACGCTTGAAGCGATGGGACTTTGGGGGGACGCGCTTGAAAAGATCCATCGCGCGATCAAAAAGCCGAACGGCATGATCCTTGTCACCGGGCCGACCGGATCCGGAAAGACAACAACTCTCTATACCGTGATGGATATTCTCAATACGCCGAAAGTGAACATTTCCACTGTTGAAGACCCGATCGAATACAAAATGCCGCGTATCAACCAGACCCAGGTCAATCCTCAGATCGGCCTTACTTTTTCGCAAGGACTCAGGGCGCTTCTTCGCCAAGACCCGGATATTATCATGATTGGAGAAATCCGCGACAAAGAAACGATGGAGATCGCCATTCATGCGGCGATGACCGGGCACCTTGTCCTTTCAACTTTGCATACCAACAGCGCGGCTGGAACCATTCCGCGGCTGATCGATATGGGCGCGGAACCGTTTCTTATTGCTTCGACCGTGAACATTGTCATGGCTCAGCGGCTGGTGCGAAAACTGTGTCCGGACTGCCGCCAAAATTTCACGTTGGATGCTGAACTCTTGAAATCGTTGGGGAAAGAAATTGATCTCGACCGTATTTTGTCCGTTGCCGCCCAAAACAATCTTATCGACAAAAACATTGCCGCGACGAAGGATTGGAGCAAGATAAATTTTTTCCGCGCGGTCGGCTGTGAGCGATGTTCCCAGGAAGGATATAAAGGACGGGTTGGAATATATGAAGTGATGGAGATCAGCGACGAAATCGCTAAAATGGTTAGTGCCAAAGCGGATAGCAATGAGATCGAGAAAAAAGCTCTGGAAGAAGGCATGATGAGGATGCTTGAAGACGGGGTGGTCAAAGCGCTCCAAGGAACAACTTCGATAGAGGAAATATTGAGAGTGACGAAGGATTAGTATCTAGTATATGGTATTTCGTATTTAGTATTTTTCTAAAAATATACCAGATACTAAATACTAGATACTAAATACAAAAATTATGTCCAAATTCACATTTGTCGCAAAAAACAACAAAGGGGAAATCAGACAGGGGGAGATGGAGGGGAAAGACAGTCGATCGGTGGTCGGAACGCTCCGCGTGGACGGTTTTTTCGTGACTTCAATAGTTGAAGAAGGAAAATCAAAAAATAAATCGGGCGGCATAAGGTTCAAAATTTTCTCAGGGGTTTCACTCAAGGACAAAATGATGTTCGCGCGTCATCTTGGAGTGATGCTTGCGTCGGGTCTTTCCGTCCCCAGAGCGATCAATGTTATTTCCAACCAGACCAAAAGCAAAAAATTCAAAAACATTCTTGCTCAAATTGAAGAGGGCGTAAAGATCGGAAATACTTTAGCAGACAGCTTGGCGCGATCCGGGGTTTTTGATGATCTTTCCGTCAACATGATCCGAGTGGGAGAACTGGGGGGAAGCTTGGAAGAAGTTCTGACCCTTCTTGCCGATCAGTTGGAAAAAGAGCACGCCCTTATCAGCAAAGTGCGCGGCGCGATGTACTATCCGAGCGTGATATTCATTGTCATGATCGGTATCGGGATTGCCATGATGACTTTTGTTGTTCCTCAACTCACCGCGGTATTCACCGATACGCAAGCTACTTTGCCCGCGACCACAGAAATGATAATCAGCACCAGCAACTTCATGGCGGGACACAAACTTCTGGTTCTTTTTTCCAGCATATTTATAATTTTATTTTTCATAATCTTTTTCAAAATAAAAGCGGGGAAGAGGGTGGCCGCTTTTTTCTCTCTCAAAATTCCAGTTATCAAAAATATCGTCGTTAAAGTGAACAATACCCGTTTTGCCCGCATCTATGGTTCTCTTCTCCGGAGCGGAGTGCCGGTCACAGAATCACTCAAAATTATCTCCGAAACCCTTACAAATCGTTATTATCAGGAGGCTTTCGTAAAAATAGGGCTTGAGGTTCAAAAGGGGAAACCTCTTCATGAAGAATTGTCTGCTTACCCCAAGCTTTTTCCTGTGCTCATTGTTCAAATGGTGGAAGTCGGCGAGGAAACAGGAAAGACAGTGGATGTGCTCGCGGACTTGGCCAGGTTCTATGAAGAAGAAATAGATCAACTGACAAAAAATCTTTCCTCGATCATCGAACCGGTGCTGATGGTCATCATCGGCTCGGCCGTCGGATTCTTTGCCATTTCAATGATCATGCCGATGTACTCGATCATGGATCAAATGTAAATGACCAACAAAATCAATAAAAAAAATACAACGGGTTTCACAATCATGGAAGTTGTCGCAGCAATTGGGATTTTCACCGTTGTCTTCGTTTCGGTTTTCGGTTCCTTCAGAGCCGGTCTGGTTTCCTTGGTTCAGTCGCGGCACCGCACGGAAGCAGCGGCTTTGGCAAATGAGAAAATGGAAATTATCCGTAATCTGCCCTATGCTTCCGTCGGGACAATAGGGGGAGTTCCGTCCGGCAGTTTGCCACAAAATGAATCCGTAACGAAAAGCAACCAGAAATTCAATGTGCATACGTTTGTTCGCTATATTGATGATCCTCAAGATGGAGTGGGGGCGGCGGATGCGAATCATGTGACGACGGACTACAAGGAAGTGAAAGTGGAAGTGACGTGGGGAGGAGTTTCGACAGGGCATGGCGTCGTGGCTGTTTCAAAATTTGTTCCCAACGGCGCCGAATCCGATGTCGGAGGAGGAACATTTCGGATCAACGTTTTGGACGGAAGCGGTGCGGGTCTTTCCGGAGTGGCGACGCATATCGTGAACAACTCGGCGAATCCGGCTGTCGACATCAGCACAAATACGGACTCCTATGGAACGATTCTGATGTCCGGAATGCCGGCCGGAGACAGGAAATATAACATCTCGGTTTCGAAAGATGGCTATGAATCCGTTTCCACCTCCCCGCCCTATCCGACAACGGCCTATGATCCGACGGATGTGCATGCCTCGGTGTTTGAAGACGATTTGAATACCAAGGCGATTATCATCGACAAATTGAGCAGTTTGCATATTTTTGCCCGGGATATTCTCGACTATGAACATTTGTTTCCGAACACGCATTTCAATTTGAAGGGGGGGCGGGTGATTGGATTGCAATTCGGAACGACGACCGAGGTTACAAACTACGATCAAAATCTTGTGACGGGAACAGAGGGAGACGCGACTGTTGCCGATATTTCACCGGGAAGATACAATATTGTTTTAAATGAGCCGGGATATACGCTGGTTGGATCGGATCCGGTTCTGCCTGTGGCGCTGGCTCCTGACCAGAACAAGGAGGTGAATTTAATTTTGGCCAATTCGAGCGTGAATTCCCTGTTGGTCACAGTCAAAGATTCAAAATCACAAATGCCGATCGCAAACGCCACTGTCAATCTGACGAACGCCACGGGCACGGTCATCCCCCTCATCACCGGAGAAAAGGGCCAGGTTTATTTTCCGCCCAACACGGATCCGCCAACATTGATTTCCGGGGGAAACTACACTCTCGAAGTGAGCGCTAGTGGATATGGAATTTTTTCGGAAGGCATAACTATCAATCAACTCATTCAAAAAGAAGTTCAACTCGTTTCAAATCCATGAGTATTCGCGAAATATTTGGCAAAAAAACATCGGTATCCCAAAGAGGACTTTCGCTCGTTGAAATGCTTATTGCTATTGCGATTTTTTCATTGATTCTCATTGGGATGCTTCTGCTCATAAAATATATTTATAAGAATTATGGCTATGCGATGGAGCAAGGACTTTCGCTCAATGAAGTTCAAAAAGGAATCAAAGTTCTGACGGACGACATACGAGGAGCGCGACCGGCTGATTCGGGAGCCTTTCCTATCGTCAGCGCCGACAAGTCCAGTTTCGTATTCTACGCCGATGTCGACAATGATAGGATCACGGAAAGAGTCCACTACTATCTGCAAAACGCGGCTATCAAAAAAGGAATCACAAAGCCATCCGGGATGCCGCCGAACTATCCGGCGGGGGATCAGACGACAACCACGCTTGTCACTCATGTTGTCAATATCGCCGCCCAGCCGCTCTTCTATTTTTATGACACAAACTATCCCGCTGACCAGACGAACAACCCAATCACGGTTCCGGTTTCCGATGTGAGCAAAATTAGGCTGGTCAAAATGGATATGTTCTACAACCTCAATCCGTTTCGGGCGCCGGACAATGTCCGCCTCGAATCGTTTGTGGAGATGAGAAATTTGAAAGACAATTGGTAGAAAAATTTTCAAAACAATGACAAAAAAAATACAAAATTTATCTCGCGGGTCGATAATGATATATCTTCTGATGACTGCCGTCATCGGGTCGGTGATTCTTTTGGGATTGATGACATTTGTCGTGTCGCGGGACAAAAACAGCAAATACGCCGCGACGCGCGAAGAATCTCTGCAATTGTCTGAGGCGGGAATATATTGGTATCGCTGGTATCTGGCGCACAACGTCGAAGGAAAAACCGTCCAGCAGAAAAAAGATTTTTGGGCGAGTGGGACAGCCGTGGGAACCCAAGTGGGCGGTTATACGGCCGACGTGAATGATCCCGAAGGGGGAGTGCTGGGAAAATACAAGTTGGAAGTGACAGCTCCCAACGCCGATTCCACGATTGTCACCGTGAAGTCGACCGGTTGGACAAACAAATCGCCGAATGTGAAGCGAACGGTTCAAGTCCGTTTTCGTCAGCCAGCCTGGTGCGAATATGCCGTCGTGGCTGATGATTTCATGCGTTTCGGGGAGGGGACGGAAGTTTTTGGAATGGTTCATTCCAATCAAGGGATACGTTTCGACGGCTTGGCACACAATATCATTTCGAGTTCCGTGCCAACGGTTGATGATCCGGATCATTGCGAGCACTACAATTGGCGCGGAGATTGCGATCTCAATACCGAAGAATTCGGCGTGCACACTCACAAAAATCCTCCTCCGCAAACGGGAATCAATGCCGCTTTCCGTCCCAATGAAGCGCCGCCGACCAATCCGATGCAAACCAGAAGCGATGTTTTTCAGGCGGGGAGAAAAGTGGATCTGCCGACAAAAAGTTTCAATTCTCTTGTTGCGAATTTGGGTTTGATGAGGGACGAAGCCAACGCTGGAGGACTGTATCTGGGACAAGCAACGGCGACAGTTCAATTCAACTGCCGCAATGTAAGAACTCGGGTCGGCGGGAAATGGGTTTGGGTCTGGACTTGCGACGAAACATCGGTTCCGGTCAAAGGCTATCATATTGTTCTCAAAAACAATCATACGATGGACGTGAGTATAGTTTTGGGCTTTGATTCCAGCAGCTATCAAATCAATCCCAGTATTAGCGTAAGTTATGGCGGTCATAGTTATACTGTTGACGGGGAGCTTCCGGTCGTGAACTATCCGATTCCTGGAAATGGCATTGTTTTCGTCGAAAATTATACTTGGGTAGAGGGAACAATCAATGGCGATCATCTCACCATCGCGGCGGCCGATCTTTCACCCACGCCCGTGTACAAGGATATTTATATCAATCACAATATCCTGTATACTGATAAGGTGGGGACGGATGCGGATGGGCCGGACATCCTTGGCCTCATCGCGCAAAACAATATTTCGATCGGCCTCTATAGCGATGACAACCTTGAAATTGACGGAGCTCTCTTGGCTCAAAAGGGAAGAATCGGCCGAGACAATTATAGCTGGGCGGATACCGGAAGATTCCGCAATACTATCACAACCTATGGTTCATTAGTGACAAAACAAAGATACGGTTTTTCATGGATAAACTCCGGCACCGGACAGCGGGTTTCGGGATATGAAACCAGAAATCTGTATTTTGATAACAATTTGATCTATTATCCGCCGCCCTATTTCCCCGTAGGCGACAAATATCAGATCGATTTGTGGCAAGAATTATGAATCTCTTGACATACAATTTACTCGGGTTGAAACCGAAGGCGTTCGGCCTGGAAATTGAGAATTGCTCGGTCAAGGCGGTTTATCTTGAAAAAAAGCGGAACAAATTTCGCTTAGTTTCCTGCGGAAGAAAAATCATGCCTCGCGGAATTGTTCAATCGGAACAAATCATCAATTCGAAAAAATTGGCGGAAGAAATAAAGATCCTTTTGGGATCGGCCCAGCCGAAACCGATAAAGACAACAAACGTCATATTCTCCATTCCCGAAACGAAGGCTTTCATAAGAACGATTGAAATTCCGAAAATGACCACCAAAGAGGCGCGAGAAGCAGTGAAATGGGAGACGGAAGCCAATATTCCTATTTCCGTGGACAAGGTTTATCTCGATTGGCAAGTCATCGGCTCCAAAGGAGAAAAGGAGGAAGTTCTGGTTGTGGCGGTTCCGAAAAACATAGTCGACGCGTATCATGAAGCAGCTATTTTGGCCGGACTTGTTCCCTTGGCTGTTGAGGTGGATGTTATGGCGACGATCCGGAGTCTCACCGGGCAAGCGGAAAACATCCAGCCTGTTTTGATCGCGGATATCGGAGCGGACAACACGAGTCTGGCTATTTGTCAAAATCAGATTCCGTATTTCACTTCAAGTATTCCGCTCAGTGGCAATACTTTCACGGAGGCTATCCAGAAAGAGCTTGGCGTGAGCTGGGAAAAAGCGGAAGAAACAAAGTTCAAGTTCGGCTTGGGAAAGATGACCAATGAAGACATGCTCTACAAAATTTTCAATCCGCTCATTGAAAATCTGGCGGCAGAAATAGAGAAATCGATAAATTTTTTCGCGGAATCCATCAACAGTTCCGACAAGGTGGGGAAGGTGGTTCTTTCCGGGGGAGGGGCGATGCTTCATGAGTTTTCCAGCTATCTCAGCAGCCGTTTGAAAATGGAAATTGCCATCGGAGATCCTTTATCTCAAATCGATATAACCAATTTTCCGTATAAGATTTCATCCCGAGACCTGTTGTCCTATTCGACCGCGATAGGACTGGCCCTCCGGGGAGCTGACTATGAAAATTGAGATCAATGTCCTTCCGGACAAGCAAAAAGAAAAAATAAAAGAGGAAAAGAAAATCGGCTTTGCGCTGAAAATGGCTTTTGCTTTTGTCGCGGTTCTCTTGCTCGTCAACTCCGTTCTGTATTTTATGCGGATAGCTCTCAATATTGAATATCAGGCGGCGAAAAAATCAAGTGGGATGTCACTTTCCAGAAACTCCGGAAAGGAAGGTCAGCTGGAAGAAGTTTTTCATGACACGAACGGCCAAGTGGCAAACGTTTCCAAAATAAGTTCGAATATTCCGAATTGGGCCCGGGTTTTGGTGCGAATTTCAGAGCTCTGCCCGGAGGGGATCCGTATAAGCCAGCTTTCCGCTGACGGTCCTCAACTCAAAATTTCCGGTTTTTCAAAGACGAGGGATGATTTTCTGACTTTTCAGGATAAGCTCAAGGCAGAGGGCTTTCAATTCTCCGTTGATATTTCCAATCTGGTGGCTTCCACCGATTTCAATTTCGATCTGGAGCTTACTGTTCCCCAGGATTATTTGATTCGCAAATAGCCAATTTATGCCAAAGAAAATGGACAAAAAAATATGTCTTTTAGCCGCGGTGGCCGTGCTTTTCGCCGGAGTCTTGATTTGGCTGGCTTTTTTTCTCCAGCTTGGTCAGATCAGAGAAGTGTCTGATAATATCCAGAAAGAACAGCTGGATTCTTTGGTCCGCCAGCAGCGGAGTCAAAGAATCCTTGAAATGGGAAAGGAGCTCGGAGACGTGGAAAAAAATAAAAATGATATGAGCGCCATGTTCGTCAACAAGGACGACGCGGTTCCGTTTCTCAAGATGCTGGAGACTATTGCCGCCGCGACCGGAAACGAGATCAAAATAAATGTGATGGACCTTTCCAAAATGAAGTCCCAAACATCGAAAAAGGGGGTCGTTCAGGAATCTGACGCGGAGTCAACGAAAGATGTCCAGAAAGAAGAACAGGCGCAAAAGGCGGTGCAAGCCAAAAATAGCAAGCTAGATTTTTCAAATCAGCTTGGATTCTCGGTGGAGCTTGCTGGAAGATATGATTCCCTGGTTGATTTTTTCACCAAACTTGAAAATCTGCCCTATTTCGCGCAAGTTTACAATTTTCAAATAGTCCCTATCGTTGGGCATAAGGCGGCTCAAGCAGCTGGGAGTGGAGTTGCGCCGGCTTCAAATGCCGGGGATCAGCCAGTCGGAGCGGAAGGAGAGAACAAAAACATAAAATCAACCATAACTATAGGAGTTTATACCAATGGAGCAAAATAATCCTTCGCCAAAAATAAGCAAGGAAAAATTGAATGCGGCAGCGAAGAAAACGCTTGCGTTTTTTGCGAGATGGTTTTTCATGATGTCGCTTCTGGTGGCTACGGTCTTTTGCGTCTTCGTTTGGCAAAGATTTATCTGGAAAGCTGATTGGAGCGAGGCCAAAAAGAAAAGCTACATCAGCGAGCAAGCTCAATTCTCGTTCAACAAGGACGGATATCAAAAAATGGTCGGATTGATAAAAGACAGAAAAAACAAGTTTCAAAATTACCCCTATTACAAGGGACGGGACGTTTTCTTCCCGGAAGGATTCTGACGTCAATGATCAACGAACAGCGAACAGTGATCAACATTTTTAAATTGTTGTTAGATTGACCGTTTGGTCGTTTTTTGATAGATTATCTTGGTGCGAGCGCCGGCAGGCGTAGGAAAGGGGTCGGGAAAACGGAAGTTTTCCCGCGGTGGAAGTATTGAAACCGCAAGGTTTCAAGGAGGAGCGATAGCGACGACGCCCTCGTGGTGAAATGGATATCACACTTGGCTTCGGACCAAGCGTTTCAGGTTCGAGTCCTGACGAGGGCACCAAAAATTCCCGCTTACCGCGGGTTTTTTTGGTAGCTATTATATGAATAGTTTTTTTCAGCTCTTTTTTGCGGAAATTTCCGGGAGGGTGATGATGAAGGCGGTGCCTTTGCCTTCTACGCTGTCCACGACGATTTTTCCGCCGTGGCGGTCAATGATTTTTTTCACCATATAGAGACCGAGTCCCGTGCCGGAGGTCTGAACGGCTGTGGCATTATCGGCCCGGAAAAATTTCGAGAAGAGGCGATCCTTCTGGTTTTTTGGAATTCCGATACCGCTGTCTTGCATGACGATTTTGATGGCGCCCCGCTCTTGGCTGATCGAAAAATCAATTCTTCCTCCATCGGGGGTATATTTGACGGCATTGTCCAAAAGATTGGTGATAGCCAGGCTCATTTTTTCCGCATCAATATCGACTTCCGGAAAACCGGTCTCATCCGGGATTTTCGCGGACAATCTTATTTTCTTTTCAGCAGCAATCAGTTTGAGTCCCTCGACGGCTTTTTGAGCAATGGGCAGCAGGGATTGTTTTTTGATTTCGAATTTCATTTTTCCTTCTTCGACGTGAGCGACGTTCAGCAAGTCGTTCACCAAATCAATGGTATTGCTGATCGAAGCCAGGCCTTTCTCGGCGATTTCTTTTTGATCCGGGTTCAGCGATCCGGTCTCGGGGTCAAGAAGAGCTGTATAAGACCATTTGATGCCGGTGAGGGGCGTGCGCAATTGATGGGCGGCGACGGAAACAAAGTCGGATTTCGCGACATCGAGTTCGGCTAGACGCTGATTGGCATGGGCGACTTCCAGCTCCCGCTTCACCAATTGGCGGGTGATCTGGTCAAATTCGTCGATTTTTTTTGATTTTTGTTCTGTTTCGACATTACAGGACTCCAATCCCTTTTTATAGTCAGAAAAAAGAAGAGCAAAGGCCGCGGAATTGACGGCTAAGACGAAAAAAACAAGAACGCCTGAAATAATTGATATATAGTTCAGAAAAGCCATTGTAGCGATGGCAAAAGCAAAAATTATCTGGATAATCCAGATGTATTTTTGACTTGAGAGCTTTTTCCCGCCTGCATCGCTAAGCGAAGCATTGCGGGCAGGTTTTTCTTCTTCCATCATATTCCAAAAATTTTTTCAACCTTTTCGACGATTTCTCCCGGAGTTGTGTGCGCTTTGACTATATAATCCTTTGCTCCTTCAGCGATGCCTTTTTCGATTTCTTCCTCCTTGCCCAAATTTGAAGTGATGATCACGGGGATGCTTTTGGATTGCGGATTCGATTTGATCTCTTTGAGAAATGTGATCCCATCTGTTCCGGGAAGAATGATATCAAGCAACATCAGGCTGATTTGGGATGACTCAATGATTTTTCTGGCTTCGTCAACGTTCACTGCCCGCAGAATCTGAAAGTTTTTCTGTTTGAACTTTCTCTCGAGTAAGCTGCCCATAAAAGTGTCGTCTTCGACGATGAGGATGGTTTTTTGGTCGGTCTGGTTTTGTTCCATATTGATTTTTTAGGGATAATGTTAACTATAGTCTAGTCGGATATTGGAGATGGGTCAAATGATTTTCTTGACAAGGGAGCTGTTTTCCATAATTATGGAAAATACCAGCACTGTTTTGCGCATGTGCAGAAAGAAGTGCTGGAAATCTTAAGTTGAGGAGAGAGGGCGATGGGTTGATCAACTTCCTTGTTTTTCCCCTTAGCGTCATAGGGAAGGGGAAAGGTTGCGCCACTCGACTCAGACCACCCGGGGATGATAAGCTCGTAGCGCATTGATACATGCAAGCGAGACTGATCACACCGGAGGACCGCGTCCATCTACCCCTGAAGGCCCGATGTGTTACTGAACTTAGTTCAGTAAATACGCGCCTGAAAGCCGATGGGCAAAGTTGAAGAAGCCGCGGATTTCTGTTCAACTGATTTCCGCGGTGGCGCTTTCCGGAATAACCCGGGAGCGAACTATCCAGGCAGGGTATGATGTCACGGCGTCATGCCCTTATTTTTTTTATTTTGCCAATAAACTGTACAAATCCTCCTCTCGTGCTATAAATAAAATACTTTTTGAGGTGTAATAACAAGGAAATGACAGATTCTGAATTCGGCAAAACCAAGGCTTTTTCTCCGGGATACATTGTTGATAAAACCGCAAAAATCGGGGTCGTTTTGCTGGTCTTGTACCTGATAAGCCTGAAAGACTATTTGCTTTTTCATTCGGTCATTGAATTTATCGGTGCGGCCGTTGCCATTTCGATTTTTTTGTTGGCGTGGAATTCGAGAAGATTCGTGGATACCGGATTTTACATATTTATCGGATCGGTTTTTTTGGCTTCCGGAATGATTACGATCCTCCACGCCTTGGCCTACAAGGGGATGGGTGTGATACCTGGAACGGCACAAAATGCCAACTTGGCGACCCAGCTTTGGTTGGCCAACCAGTATATTTTGGCTATTGGTTTTGTTGCAGCGCCTTTTTTCGCAGGAAGAAAGGCGAGGTCTTTCGCGTTGTTTTTGTTTTTTGGCGGAATCACTGCTTTGATCCTGCTTTCCATTTTTTGGTGGAAAATTTTCCCTTCAGCCTATATCGAAGGTTCCGGACCCACCGTCTTCAAGGATCAGAGTGAATATTTTGTTGCGTTTTTATTTCTTCTTTCAGCTTATCTGTTTTTCCGAAAAAAGGATGAGTTTGATCCGAAAATTGTGGAACTTTTCTATCTGATTGCAATTCTCTTTTCTGTTTCAACCATTCTTTTCACGATGTATGTTGGAGTTTATAGCTCGTTCAATATGTGGGGCCATTTGATCCGACTCGCGGCGATGTACCCAGTCTATATTGGGATCGTCGAGTTCGGCTTGATGAAGCCGTATAATTTTTTGTTCGGGAACCTGAGGAAAAGGGAAGAGGCGCTCAAAAAAAATGAAAAGATGTATCGGGCAGTGGTTGAGGATCAAGAAGAACTGATCTGTCGGTTTCTGCCCGATGGGATTTTGACGTTCGTGAATGATGCCTATTGCCGCTATTATGGAAAGTCCAAGGAAGCACTCATCGGAAAAAAATATTTTGGAAATGTTCCAGAGGATGTTGCCGAAGAGGACAAGAAGCATCTCTCCGCCCTTACGCCCGGCAATCCGGTTGCCGAGGTTGAGCACCGCGCCGTCGACAAAAACGGCTGGCACCGCTGGCAGCACTGGACGACGCGGGCCATCTTCGACAGCAAAAACAATTTGGTCAAATATCAGTCAGTCGGCCGGGACATCACCCGGCGGAAATTCGCGCAGGATGCCTTACAAAAAAGCGAGAGAAAATTCCGTTCTTTGGTGGACAATTCGCTGGTGGGAGTTTATCGGGCAAGTATGGACGGAAACTATCTCTATGTGAACGAAGCAATGGCGAAAATGTTTGAATTCGATTCAGCCGAAGAAATGATACGTGAAAGCGCGAAAATAAGGTACGAAAATATGCGGGACAGAGAAGATTTTTTGAGGCAGCTGAAAGAGCAAGGAAAGATAGCAAACTATGAATTGACTGGGTTGACAAAAAATGGAAAAATGATTCGAGTTTTATCAAATGCAACTCTGGCCGATAACAAAATATCCGGGATGTTGCTCGATATCACTCAGCGCAAGCAAGCTGAGCAATCTCTTCTTGATGCAAAAGAAGAATGGGAAAAAACTTTCAATAGCGTGCCGGATCTTGTCGCCATACTTGATCAAAAACACAGAATAGTCAGGGTGAATAGGGCGATGGCTGATAAGCTTGGGAGAAACGCCGACCAATGCGTCGGTCTCAACTGCTATACTTGCGTTCACAATGCAGAAAGGCCGGTAGCAAATTGTCCGCATTCGCTCACCCTAGCCGACGGGAAAGAACATATCGCGGAGGTGGAGGAAAAGAGTCTTGGGGGCACTTTTCTGGTGAGTACGACTCCGCTGTTCGGGAAGGACGGAAAGCTCACGGGATCTGTTCACGTGGCGCGGGACATCACTGAGCGAAAAAAAGTGGAAAAAGCAAAAGATGAGTTCATCTCGCTCGCGTCCCATCAATTGAGAACGCCACTTTCCTCAATCGCTCTCTCGTCGGAACTCTTGCTTCGCGGCGTGGCAGGAAAAATGGACCTCCTTCAGAAACAATATATGAAAGAAATTTTCAAAGCGACAAAGAGAATGACGCTTCTCATCAACAATCTGCTCAATGTCTCCCGGGTCGAAATGGGAAATTTCCAAACTCGCTCCGAATCTCTCGATGTCGCCTCAACGATCCGGGAAATTGCGAAGGGTCTTGCTCCGCTCGCTGCGGAAAAGAATTTGAAAATAGAAAAAGATCTCGATCAGAAGATCGCGCCTATCAAATTTGACACGAACAGCTTCGGAATCATATTTGAAAATATCCTCGCGAATGCCATTCGCTATACACCTCGGCACGGCGCAATAACAGTCGAGACCAGCGAGGAAAATGGAGAAGTTCTGCTCAAGGTTGCGGATACCGGTTGCGGTATTCCCGAAAAACAAAAGAGCAAAATATTCAGCAAATCTTTTCGGGCGGATAACGCGAAAGAAGTGAGTTCTGAAGGAGCCGGTTTGGGATTGTATATGGCGCGGATTGCGGCTGAGCGTGGCGGAGCCAAAATCTGGTTTGAGTCGGAAGAGGGGAAAGGAACGACGTTCTTTGTTTTGTTTGCGAGGTAGAACAAGGCAACGCTTGTCATAAAAACAAAGAGGAATCCCGCCAGATGGGATTCTTTTTTTATAGAGAAAAAAGTCTATTCGCTCATTCGGTATCCGACACCGCGGACAGTTTCGATGATTTTGGCGTCTTTGTCGCCAATTTTTTTGCGAAGATTGGTGATGTGGACGTCGACGACATTTGCAAAAGAATCGAAAGCGAAGTCCCAGATGTTCGAAAGGATTTGATCGCGGGTGACGGCGGTTCCACAGTTGCGCATTAGATATTCCAAAAGAGCGAACTCTTTGAGAGTGAGGTCGATTTCTTTTTTGTCAGCAAATACTTTCTTTGTCGTGGGATTGAGGGTCAGGTTTTTGCATTTTAGCTCTATCGGGAGAGCGGTTTTTGGCCGGCGCAGAATGGCTCGAATACGAGCAACGAGAACGTCGAAAGAAAAAGGCTTGGTCAGATAGTCGTCCGCGCCGCACTCAAGGCCCGCAATCACGTCTTTTGCGCTGTCCCGGGCTGTGAGCATCAAAATCGGAGTATCGATTTGCTTCTTTCTTGTTTCGCGGCAAATTTCATCTCCGTTCATTTTCGGCAGCATCCAATCAAGGATTACAAGGTCATAGTCTTCGTGATCCAATAAGATCCTTTTTAGGCCGGATTCTCCATCAAAAACACAATCAACAGCAAACCCCTCTGCTTCAAGGCCGGATTTCACGAGCTTGGCAAGGTTTTCTTGGTCTTCAACGATAAGTATTCGCATAAAAACATACTATGCTTCTTTCATCTAATAAGCAAATTCCGCTTAATCCAATCTTAATGCGGGTTATAGTACTATTTGATTAGAGATAAGCATTAAACTTCAAAAATATGAAAACCAAATCAACACAACAAGTCGCGGCCGTTTGTCCCTGCGAACTGTCCGAATTTTGTTCCCGACAGTCGGATCAGGAAATCATCGCCTACGTGAAAGAAAACAAGGAGTGTTACCGCATAATGATCGATAGGTATCAGGAAAAGTTGACGCGCTATGTCCGGCGTATCAGCGGAGTGCCTGTCGAGTCGGTTGAAGATATTGTTCAGAATGTTTTTCTCAAGGTATATATCAACCTCAACTCATATGATCCGGAAAAATCGTTTTCTTCCTGGATATACAGGATTGCTCACAACGAGACCATCAACTTCTGGCGCAAGAACAAAAGAAAAAATGAAATGGTCGTATCTCTGGAAAATGAAAACGCGCTTGGAAATTTCCGGGATGGACGGAACGTTGAGGCAGAAGTTTTTGGAAAGATGAATGGAGGGTTGGCGCTTGAAGCTCTTCAGAGCATCAATGAAAAATACCGTGACGCGATCACAATGAACCATCTGGAAGAGGCGAGCTATCGGGAAATTTCTGAAAAACTGTCAGTCCCGATTGGAACTGTCGGAACGCTCATCAGCCGCGGGCGAAAAATGTTGCGCGAACATCTTGAAGCAGGGGGATTTTCGTCCGAAGCAATGGCAAGCTAAATGCAATTAGTTATTACAGAAAATAGGAGAATAAAAAACCGCGATTTACTCACGGTTTTTTATCTCTTGGGCGAGTACTGGGAATCGAACCCAGGTTCTCGGGACCACAACCCGATGTCCTACCATTGAACGATACCCGCCATGCTTCAAATTGATATTATCTTTTGTGCGTCGTGCAGGGATCCCCGCCATAGGCGGGCAGGGAACCTGCGACTTTCCCCGACATAAGATGTCGGGGCTGCTCTACCAGCTATAAATGTGCGCCCACCAGGGCTCGAACCTGGGACCTTCTCCTTAAGAGGGAGCAGCTCTACCAACTGAGCTATGGGCGCGGGTAATCAGTTTTCAATTTATGCCATTTTCTTTCTATTCTGTCTATTTCTGATTTTGTGTCTTTTAAGATTGCATTTATCCAGCCGAACACTCTATGCTTAAAATCGGTACCGCGAGCAACTCGAATTTTAATTGTACCGAAGTACAGCGTGTTTTTTCTGTAATTTTTGTTCTTTGGCTTTATAAAACTTTTTCCGAAATTAGTCAACGGTATTCCTGTTACTTCGGACCAAAATTGTTTCAACTTTTTCTCATTCTGCTGTGGATATATGTTCAAGTGAGCTTTTATTCTTTCAGGGTATATATCGAGAGTCTCTTTCATCCAATTGACTGCAAATTTTATCAGATGCGGATCAGAATTTGCAATAGAAAAATGTTTTGCTTTTTCTCCCTCAGCCCAATAAAGCGCAGCTCCCGTCAGTCGCAAAGCTTCAAAATTGATTGGTAGCTCGATTTCTTTTTCTGATTCTTTGACAATTTTTTCAACTTCTCTCATTCTTCGCTCATGACTGCTGTTTGGTCCCTGGATAAGAGCTTTAATTCGTTTTGTGTATAATCTTTTTCTATGTTTTGCTGAAAGCTCTACCCCTTGGCACCAAAATTTTGCGGTACTTTTCGCGATATCTAGCTTGTCAGAGATCTCTTTATAGCTTAAGCCGTCTCTTCTTCGCAATTGTCGTGCTTTTCGCTTTATATTTTCACTATATCTTTTTATTTTCATACTACCAATTATATGCCACATAGCAACCGAACGCAAGTGCCCTCGGGAGGCTCCAACGACTTTCAGTGTCGGGGTAAAAATCGAACCTTTGAAGAACTTGTGTCCCTGCGAGGAGTCGAACCTCGGTCTAGGGTTTAGAAGACCCTCGTTCTATCCATTGAACTACAGAGACATATTATTTTCTTCTCATTGTAAGCCCGAGACTGATCCGCCTTGGGCGGAAACTGCGAGGACGTTGGATATTTTCTCTCATAAGCAAAACAAATCACACTCGAAGAGTATAAGATATTTTTCACAAAAAGTCAATTTATTCACATCCCGTTTGCTTTTTTGTAGGCCTTCCATTGCTTTTGAGACCAGTCGGACGGTTTTTCGGTGACCTTTTCATCGCCAGGATGGGGGAACAGAGAAGGGGATTTGTAATTGCTTTTGAATTCCGACTTTCGGATGAGATTTCCGCTCGCGTCGGAGACTATTTGAAAGACATCCGTTTTCATTGAACCATCGGGATTTTTTTCGAGAACTTTCGGCCCATCAAGTTTGGTTTGCCGGCCGTCGCTGGTGCCAAAGAAGTCGAAAAAGAGCTGGGTTCCTTCGATGCGGGTCTGGACCAAGATATAGTTGGGCGTGTCATTGAGAAACATCAGATCAGGCTTGGGAATATACACTGTCGCGTCGAGACCTTGCGGGTTATAATACGAAACCGGATAAGCGTGGTTGGTGCGGGCGGTGATTTTGAGTCCGGCCAGAAGCGCGGCGCGGAACATTGTCGTGGAGACCTGGCACATCCCTCCTCCGAATTCCGGAACAGTTTTGTCGGTTTTGATCACGAGTTCAGGCAGATAGCCGGTGGATTCATCTACGGGTCCCAGAGTTTTGATAAAAGAAAATTCTTCACCCGGCTTGATGAGAACACCGTCGAATTTTGACGCTCCAACCTGGATGTTGTGAATACGGTTTTTGGGTGAATTGCCAAAATTGGAAACGCCTTCCGAAAGCAACTCCTTGATTCCATACTTGTCGAGATCCGTGCTTGTCACGTCCGGTTTCAGCGCGATTGTTTCCAGGGTTATATCTTTGGCCAGCGGATTCTCCGTGAGTGATTTCGAAATATCCCCGAAGCTTCTTTCCGTGTCGATTTCATAGCCGTCTTTCGAAAGAGAAAAGGCGCTGACCGATCCGGATGCAAAAGAAAGTTTCGCGTTTTGCGGGTCAACCCGGGAAGTTTCTTTGGCTTTTTCCAAAAAAGTTTTGAGCGAGTCCTCGTCGAGAGCGAGGCTTGTCGAGATGCGGATATGACTGCGGCCGCGCTGAAGGCTCAAAAAGCGAAAATATATTTTTGCCGCCGGATCATTGGTTGGAATAAAATCAATATTTTCCGCTTCAGAAGAATATTCCGCACTCGTCTGGAGTGTCGGGCGGATTTTCAGCCAACCGGCGAGAGCATTTTTGTCCGCGGCAATTGTTTTGTCTTTCAGGTGAAAATTGATCGGCGTGCCCGTGATTTTTTGAATAACATCCGCGGAAAAATCGCCGAGCTTCACTTCCGAAGCGCGGGTCGCCAGTGGCAAGACAAAAAAAATAATTGGGATCAAAACAAAAATCCGTTTCATTGTATATAGAATACTAAATATATCAATTTTATACAAATATTCCAGGCAATTTTTCCAAAAGAAAACCGGAAGTCCGCAATGGGACTCCCGGTCGGGGACGAATTGGTTTTGGCGGCAATGAATCAGCATACGATCTCGCATTTGCTTCCCCCGAAGACCAGCATGTCTCCGTAAAAAATCCGAATTTCTTCCCGAAACCGGCGGAAAATTTCAGGGTATCTTTTTTTTGAGATCTTCAACTTTGACTCCAAAAACCAGCCAAGTGGGGTTTTCCCAGCCGAGGCATATGCCGAGATCAGGATGCAGTTCGCATCCCACGAGGGCGCGGCTGAAATTGTCCTGTGGATCCAGGGTACCGTCGTCAATGATTCGTACCCGCTTTGGAAACTGATGTTTTTTCATCGGATCATCCTCCAATATTTTATTCACTTTTCAAAGAAAAACCAAGCCCTCTCGCTCGGCCTCCTCGTGCTTATAATCTAGGGAATATCAAGAAAAATTGCAAGGAAAAAAAGAAGCCCCGCGAATTGGGACTTCTTCGGATATACAAGAGAAATTTTTGTGAAACAATCGGAATGTTTCCCGGCTAGAACCCTCTCACCTGGATTTTCTTGCTCTTGGTCGTGTCGGCCTTCGGAAGGCGGATGGTGAGGATGCCGTTTTTCATAGCAGCTTCGGCTTTGTCGGCGATGACTTCGACGGGAAGGATGACCGATCGGGAAAAGGTTCCCCAATAGCATTCTTGGTAATAATAGTTTTCACCTTCAACGACTTCGTCATTCTTGCGGTCGCCGCGGATGGTCACCATATCGTTGTTGATTGAAACATCGAGATCTTCGGGTTTTACGCCGGCGATGGTCGACTTGATGACGATTTCAGTATCGGTCTGATAGACATCAATCGTGAGTTGTCCTTCTGAATCACCGCCCCAATTCTCGTCCGGGGCGGCTACCGGCGCAGTCGGTTCAACGGCATATTCTTCCTGCTGGAATCCTTGGGTTTGGATTGGTTGTCCTCCCATCGGCGGCTGTTGGGACTGGTAGCCAAAGGGATGGCTTTGTTCTCGGTATGAATCGCCCTCCGGGATGTTTCTGGTTCCAGTGAGCCGCTCGAAAAATGATTTTTTTTCTTTCATAGGATTTCTCTACGAATTACGAATCGTATACGAATATACGAATGTTTTTATCGTTTTCAGTATATATCCTCTTTTTCTTTTAGGCAAGTTTTTTGAAATTGAAGGCCAAAACAAAGAGCCCGGCGATATAGCCAATGGCAAGAATAGCAATCGTCAGATAGTTCGTGAAATCTCCTTTTTGAATGATCAAAAAATTGAAAAGGATGTGCAAGAGAACAGGGAAAAGAAGGATTTGAAGATGTCTCAACTTACTCGAACCCTGATTCGATGAAACAAGCGCGCCCATCAGGAACGCCGTGAGAGTATGCAGCGCAACAATTGACCCGAAAGAAAACAGAATTTGCGAATTTCCGGATCGAAAAGCAAAGAGGACTTTTTGATCGGAAAAAAGGACGAGTCCGATCTCAAAAATTCCCCAAGCGGCTCCCAAGAGAAGGGAAGCAAGAACAAATTTTATTTTTTCCAGGCCAAATTTTTTCCGAATCACAAAATATACCGCCCAGTACTTTGAAGTCTCTTCGACTATTGCCGAAAAAGCGAGGAACCAAGTGAAATGCATATATGACTCGAAAACAATCTCTTTCTGCCAAAAAGTGCTAACCACCGCGGCGACCAGCTGCTCGGCCACAATCGCAAGAGCGGCAGATAAAATAGCCAGAACAATTATTTTGATGATATTTTTCATTTTTTTATTCTTGTCATTGCGAGCGTAGCGAAGCAATCCCGCGTTTTATTTATTGCTTGAGATTGCTTCGTCGCTACGCTTCTCGCAATGACAAATTTGCGTCGGCTTCCAAGTTTTTCCAATTATTCTCGAATTTCTTTTTATTCTTTGCCAATTTGTATTGTCCGGCTACGCCGGATCTGGCGAAGACAGAAAAATATCCGGCAACGGCAATCATGGCGGCGTTATCGAGGGAGTATCGAGTATCGGGTATAGAGTATAGAGTATTTTTTAAATTTTTTTTGATTGCTTCGCCGAGTTGACGGCGCAATTCTGTGTTCGCGGAAACGCCGCCGCCAAGCAAAATGGTTTTCGGTTTGTATTTCCGGGCGGCTTTCAGAGTTTTGGCAACCAAAACGTCAATGACGGCCTGTTGAAACTCTGCGCAAAGTTCACTTTTCAGTTTTTTATTTTTCAAAATTTTCGGGTTGTCTCTGACAATGTATAATACGGCCGTTTTCAGTCCAGAGAATGAGAAGTTGAGATTGTCGGAATTGATCATCGGGCGAGGCAAGGAAAAGTCCGACTTTGAGGAATTTTGAGAGCTCCGCTCGAAAAAGGGAAAAGTCGTACTTTGGTTTAAAAGCCGAGCTTTAGCCGAATGGCGAAATTCATCCGCGATTTTTGAAACTATCGGTCCGCCGGGGTAGCCAAGATTCAAGATTCTGGCCACTTTGTCAAAGGCTTCACCCGCCGCGTCATCCAAAGTCTCTCCGACGATTTTGAAGTCCATATGCTTTTTCATGAGAATCAGTTGGGTATGGCCTCCAGATACGACTAAGGCTAAAATAGGAAATTTAATTTTTGTCATCGCGAGCGACCGAAGGAAGCGTGGCGATCCCGTCTTTTGCGGGATTGCTTCGTCGTTTTGCTTCTCGCAATGACAACTGGAGATAAAGTTCGCGTAGATATGCCCCGCGATATGATGCGCTCCGACCAGTGGTTTTTTCCAGGCATAGGCAAGCGCTTTTGCGCAGTTTGTGCCAATGAGCAGCGCCGGAATGAGTCCCGGGCCTTGAGTGACAGCGATCAAATCAATATTCTTTGGGGTAATTTTATTTTTTTTGATTATTTTTTTCAGCATCAGCGGCAGATTTTTGAGATGCTCTCGGGCGGCCAAATTCGGCACAACGCCGCCAAAAGGCTGATGAACTTTGATCTGCGAAGACACGAGATCTTCAATGATCTCAAAACTGTTTTTTTTGGCCCGCACAAGCGCAACTGCCGTTTCGTCGCAAGATGTTTCAATGGCGAGAATATTCATGCTTTTTATTATAATGTATAAAGTATATTGCAGAAAGCCTGCCCGCTTTTATTGACTAATTCGGCATTTTTTGCTATCATTTGTTTTGTACTATCCGTTTTTGGCCCCATTCCCCCTAACGGGAGATCACCCGCAAGGGTGACGTCTTGGCTTTTTATAGATTTTCGATATGTATTATGTGTATGTTTTGAAAAGTGAGTCAAAGAATTGGGTGTATATTGGCAGTTGTGATGATTTGAGAGAAAGAGTGTGGCAGCATAATAACGGAAAAGTTAAATCGACAAAAGCGAGAAAACCCTATAATTTGATGTATTATGAGGCATATAATACAAGATCGGCAGCAAGAAAAAGAGAATTTGGGTTGAAAAACAATAGCAGTGAAAAAGAAGAGTTATTCAGAAGGATATTTTGATGCCGCGTTCGTCTAGTCCGGTCCAGGACGCTAGGTTTTCATCCTAGAAATCACGGGTTCGAATCCCGTACGCGGTACCAGTTTGGGTTTTTGACCCTACGGGTCATCACCCGAAGGGTGACATCCTAAAAAGAGGGGTTCGACTCCCCTTGGGGCTACCAAAATATAGTATTTTTCTTTCCCCCTTGACAAGATATTGCAAAAAAGCCAGTATTTTGATAGTATTTGAAAGTCGAAACCTGCCTCTTGGCAGACAAACCTATAACATCAATAATTAATTTACCCTGTTAAATCCGCTTTGCGGAATCAGCCCAGGGCTGATTATTTAACAGGGCAAGCAAACCATGAAGAAAAAAGAACTCGTGGACGCGCTGGTTGAGAAGACGCAACTGGCCAAAAAGGACATCATTATGGTCCTTGAAGAGATGGCCGAGATCGTGAAAGCCACGGTCAAAAAAGAAGCCGTCGAAATTCCCGGCCTTGTGAAGGTCGAGAAGAAGCACCGGGCCGCCCGCATGGGCCGCAACCCGATGACCGGAGAATCAATCAGTATTCCGGCCAAAACTGTTCTGAAAGCGAAAGTTCTGAAGAAGCTCAAAGACGCGGTTATGTAATTTTTCAAAAGTTGAAGCAAAGAATCCCTCTGTAAAATGGGGGATTTTTTGATTGTTTTTTTGATTTTTCGCCCGCTTCTTGCTACGCTAAGAGGGCAATGAGCGAAAAAGCATACAATGGGAAATCAATTTTTTTGAAGGGCAGCAACAAAGGTGGGATACTTCTTCTGCATGGCTGGTCTTCCTATACTGACGAGTTTTTGCCACTCGCGAAATATTTGAATTCCTTCGGCTATACGGTTTCGGCGCCGTTTTTGCGCGGACATGGAACAAAACCGGAGGATCTTTTTGGCGTCACTTGGGAAGATTGGCTGGAAGACGCAAAAAATGAGTTGTGGAAGCTGGAGAAATATTCTTCAAAAATTTTCATCGGGGGCATTTCGATGGGGGGCGATCTCGCGATGCAACTTTGCGAGGAAAAATCGGTTGCGGGTGTGATATCTTTGGGTGGCGCGGTGAGATACAAATTTCATCCTCTGGTGAAGATAGTTCTTTTCTTCATGGGCATGACGAAAACAAACCGAAAAAAATATTATCCTTCCTGGGCGCGCAGAAAAATGGGGAACAGGAAAGTGTATCCTTCATATCCAGTGGAAAGCGCCAAAGAAGTGGTGAGACTGGCTGACGCGACACGGGCCATTTTGTCTCGGATCACAAAACCGATTCTCGTCATGCAGTCGACGACTGATCACCTGGTTTCCAAAAAATCGCCACAGATGATTTTTGACGGCGTGAGATCTAAGATAAAGAAAATCCACTGGGTGAAAGACGGATATCATGTTTTTGTCGAAGATCGGAAAGTATGGAAGGAGATAGTAGATTTTATCAAAAGCAACCTATGAAAATTGCCATCTTTACCAACAACTATCTGCCCAATCCCTATGGTGTGGCGGGATCCGTCGAGAGTTTTCACAAGGAATTTGAACGGCTTGGTCACGAAGTCTATATTTTCGCGTCGCGCTGGAGAGGATATATGGACAAAAATCCGAGGGTTTTTCGGTATCCGGCAATTGGCATTAAGTTAAAAAAAATAAAATATCCCGTGCCGATTCCATATTCGTCAAAAATAAATAAAATTTTAGATAATCTTAAGCTTGATATCATACATTCCCAGCACCCAAATCTTCTTGGGAGCGCGGCGATGAAATGGGCGAAAAAGAAAAAAATTCCGTTGGTTTTTACCTGGCATACGCTCTATGACCAGTATGCCCACTTTGTGCCGTTCGTTCCCCCAAAAATAGCGGCGTGGTGGGCGATTCGAAATGCGAGAAAATATGCTGACAAGTGCGATCAGGTAATTGTTCCTACTCCGTCGATCATTGATATTCTCAAAAATTGGGGCGTGACGAACAAAAATATCATCGCCATCCCGACAGGAGTTGAAGAGAAAGATTTTTCAAATCCGGACAGAGAAAAAATAAGGAACGAGAATGGAGTGAAAGACAATGAGATTTTGCTCGCGCTGATTTCGAGGCTGACTGAGGAAAAGAATGTTGGATTTTTGTTTGAAGCCGTGATGGAAGTGTTGCGAAGAAATGACAACGTCAAATTTATGGTGTGTGGAGAGGGCAGTTTGCGCGGTAGGCTTGGCGAAATTGCAGCTCGAGAGGGGTTGGAGGAAAAAGTCATTGATATTGGAAACATAGAAAGGCAACAGCTGAAAGACTATTATTCTGCTGGTGATATTTTCGTCTATACTTCGAAATCGGAAACACAGGGAATGGTTTTCACGGAGGCGATGTATTCTGGTCTGCCGATTGTGGCGGTGCGGGCGACGGGCGTGAAGGATATCGTGGAAGACAATAAAACAGGTTTTTTGGTTCGCGAGGATACGAGAGAATTTGGCAAGGCTGTGCAGAAACTGATTGATGACGAAGATTTGCGAAAAAATTTTGGGGAAGAGGCGAAAATAATTGCGAGAGAAAAATATACTTCTTCCGTATGCGGAGAGAAAATGATAAAAGTGTATGGACAAGCAATCGAAGCAAAAAATATTGCCTAAACAATTTTATGCCAGGAATACTCTCGAAGTCGCCCAAGAACTGCTGGGCTGTTTTCTTGTCCGAAAATATCGCAGGAAAATTATCCGTGCCATGATCACCGAAACTGAGGCCTATCATGGCGAAGACGATTTGGCCAGCCACGCCTCGCGCGGTCGAACGCCGCGAACGAAGCTGATGTATGGCGAGCCGGGACACGCTTATGTGTATATGATCTATGGCATGTATTTTTGCCTCAACGTGGTGACGGAGAAAAAAGATTTTCCGGCAGCGGTTTTGATTAGATCCGCTAAAATTGAGAATATTGATTACAAAAAAACAAATGGCCCGGGGAAACTGTGCAAATTTTTGAAAATTGACAAGCGTCTCAATGGATGGGATATGACAAGAGGAGGGAAATTGTGGATTGAGAGGTGCAAGCCGTCCGGCTACGCCGGATCTGGCGAAACCAGAAAGATCGAAAAATCAAAGAGAATTGGCATTGATTATGCGAAACATTGCAAGGAATACTTATGGCG